>Ga0307988_1000760_pt1 | contig 20720 bp, 21 predicted proteins | sample EllFjometagen183_FD_203166 | JGI IMG/M metagenome (GOLD analysis project Ga0307988, IMG submission 203166) | Marine microbial communities from Ellis Fjord, Antarctic Ocean - #183 | ecosystem: Environmental > Aquatic > Marine > Unclassified | place: Southern Ocean | collected 2014-10-08 | reverse complement strand
TAGGAAATATCCAGCACTCATCATTCTTCTAACAAAAGAAAATGACAAAGTGGTGATGCAATACTGATAGTGTGTGACTATTGGCGAATATCCGTGAAGCCGGAGCCTTTTATGTGGAGTTGGTGCTCAATCCAGTCGATAGGCCTCTCTGGATCAGTGAATGAATCTGAAAATGTTTCTCGACAGCACTCCAGAAACTCTTCCATTTTGTAAATTCCGGGTAATTGGCCATCATCGATGTTCGGCATTATTCGGTTAGGATTGTTTAGAGCATACAGTAGATTTTTATGATTTTTCTTTCTGTGCGTCATGGTGGAGATAAAGTAGTAACAGTCAGCAACCATTACGCTTCTATTTTTTCCTGCGTGACAATGCAACAATATGTGTTAATCTTGCTTTTCTGCCTCATACATAATCCGAAGGGCTGCGTATATTGATTCCAATGGCATGCCAAAAGCTTCACCTAAGGGAAACCAGTTATTTTGGACACCCAAGGCTAAACAAGCTTCATCAATCTCAGGTTTATAGATATCTGAGACATTGATCCTGTACTTACAAGTATCAAGTCTGCCAGAATGAATGAATTTCTGGGTGGGGAACTTGGATACGGTCAACTTATTATGAAACCAGTCTTGAGAAAATCCCATCATATATTTCAGACCTCTATTGGAGAAATGGAGAAGAAATGGCTCTTAACGGTAGTACCGATACAACCATCAACGGGATCTATTCAGTTTGTCATATAACTTTGGGTGACGATCTTTCCACCATTGCAGATAGTGCTTGTTGCAGCAGAATTGCGTTACTTCTTTGACGACGATACCTCTTGTAAAATCATTACCGCAAATGTCACACTTTCCGTCATTAACAAGTGAGGGCTTTATTGCACCGTGGGCAGGAATACGAGAGTAACAATGCTCACGCAAACCTGGATAAAATTTATGCCCATTTACTCGGCATGCCCCATGAGCTTCCTGCATACAAGTCGCCCATAAAGGACTGGGAACAGGAAACTCACGCACTCCAATTGTTGCAGTGGTGAATCCGGGACAATCTGTTACTTTTTTGCAGGCTCTGGTATCACGAGGGTGTTTCACGATATAAAATCTGCTTAACTTACCTTTCAAGCAGTATTTATATGATAATGTTACTTCATCAACAGGTACATTAAGATTTCTTGCTTCTTTCTCGTAACGTTTTTTGTAGCCGGGAGTCATGGTTGCACCGACTAATTCGTCCCATTTCCCATGTAATTCTTTGTAAGAAAACTCAGATACTCTCCAACAGGAGCATTCATCACACTGCATCGCAACCTCACTTGTTGTGTATTATCAATGGGATACAGGGATGAATATTTATTTTTAAATAATATCATATTTCCCTTGCACATCAATCATTGTTTCGCTATACTAGTGAGGTTAAACGTAGTAGATATTCTTAGTTTTGTCAATGTGCTGGCAACAGCCTGATACTATTGCAATTATTCACAACATAATCACACCCAACGAATCAACCCACAACAAGCAGCCGTTAATGGCAAAAATAAAATTGCCACTACTCCCAAGCAGCCAGTATCCTTTTGCTCCCCCTTCTGTTCCAAATCTTCATACAGGATGTAATCAAGAGCCGGATCATCATCCATAAGATTCCCTGTCTCTTCAAAATCGTCTTCCATTAGCTTCTCCCTTCATTACAGTAAGCGGCCTACAGTATCCTGATCCTCGACTTAATACTTTCAAACATAACACCTGAAACTGTTATCATTACTGCGATAAATGAAGCCAACAACTCCCAAATATCATCGCCAAATGTCTCATAAACCGCCTCAGCAAAAGCCCATGTCATGGTGACAATCAATTTGGTGATTTGCCACACTAAATCGACCAACGTTACTACCACGAGGGCAAACATAATATCAGACGGCTTTATTCTACTCATCACTTGTGCCTTATTGTCATAGGGGTTGTATTGTCAGGTCGTTCCCGAGCAATACAAGATTAGAATGCTGTTTCTATGATTACATGATACCCTAGGTGGTGGGACAAATGACGACCCACCAGAAAGAAAAGGAATCTTTTATGGCAAAATATAAACCGCAGCATGCAAGATTATTATTTATCGACCAGAAAACAGGGGCAGGACTCTATCCAAATTGCTCGTCATTGGCTGAAGAATGGGAGGTTAGCCGTAAGACAATCCAGCGTGATATAGAATATATGCGCTATCAGCTTGATGCTCCCCTTGAATATTCTGCAAAACAGCGAGGATATCATTACACGGAAGAGCAATACCAGCTTCCTGCCATGGATATTCGGGAAAGTGATCTTTTTGGTGTGTATCTTGCTGATAAACTTCTCGTACAATATGAAGGCACACCTATATACGACAGTCTCTGTTCTATCTTTGAAAAGATTGAGCACTCTTTACCAAACAAAATCACAACAGATCCCGGGAGTGATCAGGAAAAGTTCACCGTATTCCCGCCATTTAGTACTACAATCGATCCGGCTGTGTGGGAAACTGTAATTGGCTGCTTACGCTCCTCACTGCAGGTGAACATTCAATATAAAACACCCGGAAAAACACCTGTACCCAGGACTCTTGCCCCCTATCATGGAGTTCGTTTTGAGGGAGACTGGTACATCGTTGGCTATTGTCATTTGCGTCGTGAAATTCGTACGTTCAGTTTGTCCAGAATCATAACCGCAGAAAACACCGGGGAAAAGTTTCAGGCTGCAACAAATTTTGATTTCAAGAAATTATCGGGCAGTCATTTTGGAGTACACTGGAGTGATGACGATACCCAGGTAAAGGTTCGGTTTAGTCGACGTGTTGCAGATTATGTAAAAGAACGAATCTGGCATCCGACTCAGGATATTGCAGAATATGACAATGGTGATGTGGTCCTGTCATTGACAGTAAACCACCTGCTGGAATTAAAAAGATGGCTCCTCTCATGGGGAGCTGACGCCCAGGTGCTGGAACCGGATTTCTTCGCCCAGGAGATTAGGCAGACATTGATCGAATCTTTGGTACTTTATGAAGAGCGCTAATCTTCGATAACTACCGTCAACAGTGAGGTGGCACTATTTTCAAATACTGTTGATATTTCCGTTGCGTCTCTTCTGCAAACGGTGTTTTTGGGAATTTCTCAAGAATATCTTCCCATGTTTTGCACGCCATTGCGATGTTATCAATCGCCACATAACTCTCTGCTAACAGCGTTAATGCCTTCGCCTGCCATGGCCCTGACTCCAAAGATGCAAATTCCAGACACGTCATGGCCTTGCCCTGTTCGTTTTTTTCAAAAAAATACTTACCGAGCTTTAAAAGAATTTTGGGAGAAAGTACCTTCAAGTGAGAGGGGTAATGATCATCAAACAAAGTTACTACCCGTGGAAAATCATGTTTGAAAAATGCTTCCATCAACAGATTGTAGTAATAGCCTGACTTTTCATTATTATAGCTGTTCACAATCAGAAGATGCTCTAAGGCCTGAATATCATCAGGTTCTCTTTTCAAAACTTCCAGGTAATTTTCTGTAGCTTCTTGCCGACCATGATATTTCTTGCTGAGACTAACAGCTCTGTGCTTTTGGGCTTCCTCCTCAGCCTCTATGTGCATCCCCATACCCCAAGCAGCATAAATACCAGCCAAATACCCTCCCACATGAGCCCAGTAATCAACACCACCGCCTTCCATACCGTAGAGAGACCCTTTGATATCCAGAGCAAAAAAGAGCCCGACCAATACGACACCCTGCATCCGTAGAGGAAAGGAAATAAAAGGGATGAGTAAAAACGGTATTGCAATGGTGACATTAGAAAAATAACAACGAATAGCAAAGAGTCCCATTACACCGGAAATAGCACCAGAAGCTCCTAAACCGTGATTGTTTATTAATAGATGCCAGAAGTTTTCACTGTTCCATAGCGATGAGCCAAACAAGACAAAGATGGTAAGGAAATTTGAAGCGGCAATAAAAAAAAAATATAAAATGATATAACGTTGAGCTCCGACTCTGGCTTCCACGACACTGCCGAAGACCCACAAGAAAAACATATTACCAAACAGATGTGAAAAGTCTGCATGGAGGAAGGCATTGGCAAAAAAGGCTACCGCAACCTGAATTAACGACGGGTCTCCAATAGGGTAAAAGATATACTCTACGGTAATTTCTTCAGGTAGGGCAAAAAACAGCAATGTATTGATTACAATTAAGCTAATCGTCACCAAGGGAACCGCTGTTTTTGCCAGATCTGCACCATAAACAGTCCCCCCTGGCATCAGGGTGATATAGCGAAGACAACCTCCATCAAAGTCCTTCTTTTCTTCAACCCGATTATTTAGAATTCTGACTAACACAAGTAACGGGAAAAACCAGATGAATATTAGAACAACGGGCCGGACCAAAGAGAGAATAGTTGGCCCGAATATGCCTATGATCAGAGGCAAAATAAGACCGCCGAGATATGCCCAAGAGCCTTTTTGAAATATTGAGACAGAGTTATTGCCCAATCATTTCCCTCCATGCCTCAAAAATCATGCCCCTTGCCATCGTATGCCTGCAGTGTGGTGCTCCCCACTCATTTGTGTTTACACATCCAATGTCTTTTAATTAGTAGCCATTATTACAGCGAAGGATCATGTGGAATACATTCAATGCGTGATATAGTGTAGGATGACTCTGGGAAAATATCACACCTAACGATCTGGTCACTCCTAATAGTAAAAAATATTACAGAGTCTTCGAGGTCACAGTGTTCAAATTGTTCTGGTGTGATTGTAGTCAAACACAAGCATCCTCTGAGTGGTGCACAGCCCCTTCTTGCTATCCCAAGAGTTGCTAGTTCAGGGAAGTTGAGAGTCTTCGAAATCTTGCCTTCTAAATATTTCGCAATTTTAGCCTTTCCCACAATATCACTCGATGTAAAGGATGAGACGAGGCAACAGCTATCTGCCAAAATGGATAAGAAATCATCGAGACCATCATAACGCTCATCCTCTTGATCTTGATACCACATCTTAGCATAGGCTAGAGCTGCTGTTCTTTCATTCATAAATGCTTCTCCCTTCCCTTATAGCTCAATAAGGGCTCGCATGTCGGCATAACACTAATAGTTCTCTAGTATCTCCAGGAATATCTTCTACTAAAACTGGCAACTTTACCTGAACCCGTTCAATCAGTTGACGCAATTCATCCATGCTTTCATCATTTATATGTTTTCCCTTAACAAATTCAACATGTAAATTTAACAAAACATGCAACCATTGCACAACAGCGGTATTTTCTGGCATCTGTGACAAATACTTTTCGCTTCTTTTTAGGTATCTCAATACAACAGTTTTTTTTCCGGTTATCAAAAAGTCCAATAAGCCCCAGTCACGCCATATTAAATCAACAGGATGTCCAGCTTCAGGCATAATGTACTGGCCCATAAATGAAAGCAGGTTTACTCCGCTATCATGACACTTGTCTCCATCTCTCAATAAGCCAGATACTGTGGCGTGCAGAACATGCTGTATTACAAATTTATCCTGGGACAATTGGATTTCTTCCATTCCAAGAGTTATTGATGTTCTGTAATCCCGACATTTCACATAAGCAAGTATCTCATAGTTTAGTAATCTTTGTTTATCGGTAGGATTAAGAGGGATCTTTTTTAATCGAACTATTCGGGATAAGGCATTTTTAAGCTCTTCTGTACTCCCAACCAAGATCTGAATCCTCAATAAAGTCATCTCAGACTTCACATTTATTCTTGAAGAAGTAAATCCTCGTGCTGTGTGGTCATCAACAAGCAGCTCCCAGCACTCTTTGTATAACTGAACAAGAGAATGATGCGATTTAGCCAGAGTAAGGCAATCTGACAAGAGCAACGCGTTCTCGATCGTATCAATTCCATACAGTTGACTGTCCAGGATAAGAGGGAAAGATTCTGGGGAAACTGCAATTTGAGATTCAAGCTGTTTCTTTTTATCTATAAGTTGCTGAGCCCGTTGGGTGTCTCCGGTTTTATTTGCCACCAGATGCATAAAATTTTGAATACGAAACAATAACGGAATAATTTGTGGTGAGTTACTATTTAGGTAACTTCTATTTAAAGCTGTCTCAAGGCGTTCTGATATGTGATAGATTTCGTCAAATTCACCTTTCAGAGTTTCATCACGCCAGATATGTTCAATAATTGCATCAAGAGTTGATCGGGGGCCAGCAGTACCAAAAGTAACTATCCGATCAAACAGCTGCGTTAATATTGTTAGTTGCTGTTTTTTATCTTTGTCATTTTGGTAATCAATATAAGCCCAGCGACGAATGGCATCGATAAAGTTCCCATCTCGTTCGGCTATGCGAGCTCTTCTTTCCTGGTAACCACCAAAGGATTGGAATTCAGAAAGAAAACCAGCTTGTTTAAATTTACTGAGTAGTGCTGATTCTTTAGTATAAAGATGATTGTAAGAAATATTACAAATAAAGTCTGCGGCTATGAGTCCCCATGATTTATTAGCCTGTAAAGGTGTGATTTCAAGCCCTCTAGAATCCAGAAAATCTATCATGCCTCTGGAAGCAATACCTGCTTCCAGGGCATCTGAAATCCTTGCTACAACATCCTGGTTTAAATCAACCAACGTTGTCATTCGCTCCCCGGTATTATCAGTCCTCGTGGCAATCACTATTTCAAAACCAGATAATTTAACGCTCTCGGGAATAGATGCTTCTGCCAGAGCTATAAGGTCTAAAAGCATCAATCTGTATGTTCGCTCCGGATCAGAAAGCCCAAACTTTGTTTGATTACGGGTAACTACTAATTTCCACTTATATTGGCTGTCATGCAGAGCGGAGAACAGCGAATCGGCCACATCAACAGCTGCATCGTGACCTTTTTCTTGTCGTAATTCTGTCAGGTGCATTTTCTTATGGGAAGAGATGCCCGATCGTTGGGGCAGGTGACCGAGTGTTTTCTTAAGATATTTTTCAGCGGTATCTTTGTCGTAAGGACAGAGTATACCGCTAACTATCCATTCTTTTGAATGCTGGAAGTCACCGGATTCGTCAATGAATAGGCTGTACTTCATTTTGCTGTTCCTTGTCCTTAGCAGTGTAGAAGTCACCACAGCGTGGACATTTTATATTATATGGTTCTGTGCTTCTGGTGTCATGGTAAGTCCAATACGAGCCATGTTTCCATAGTCTGGTTCGGCAATTAGGGTCGGAACAAAAATGTTTAACAAAAAAATGTTGGCATCGTTTACACGTATAATGCATTCCCCTTGTGTTACATCTTTCTTTTGTTTCAAATTCAGTACCGCCACAAACTATGCAAAATATTTTACTATCGAGTTTTTTATAATGAGACGTCGAGGGGCCGTTCTTGCTTTTTCTTGAATGGGAAATAATATTATAGTTGTCTTCCGCTAAATATTGCAATGACAGCCCAATAACCATTTTTAGATTGTTGAGGTTAGCAGGCCTTACCTGCACACCGCCATATTTGTGCTCGGGACCGTAATCTCTATCTGCCTCCCAATTAAAAACGTTGCTGCCACCGAAGGTCGAATACAAACTCCAGCTTTGAGGAGTTGGTAAGACAGGTAGGAATCCTTCAGTTTTCATTGGATGTAAAATGAACACTGCATTACTACCGGATGCCGAGTAATTTTTTTTATCCACCAGGTTGTCAAGATCATCAGCAAAAGTATTAAACCGTGCTGATGCCTGACCATAGTCTTTGTTTTTTGCGTCCAATATCACCACTGTGGTGCTTGTTTTCGATGCTATTTTCAGCATAAAATCTGGAGTCTTGTGATTTTCCAACGTAGGTTGATAGAACAACTCGACTTCCTGACTCAATATTGCATGAGTGAAAGCAAAAGAGCAGGCAGCATCTTTTCTCCTATTAACCAGAGAAACAAGTTTTGTCTCCCATTCTTTATTTTGGGTAAAACCATACTCTTCCAGAACGTTAATTATCTGCAGCAAGCACCATTTTTCATAAATGTTCGGTTGATCTGTGATGCCGAATTCCTGAATGATGAGCAGATCGTCAAACATGTTTTCAAATCTCGCATCATTCTGTATCCCCTTGTATGATGAGTACGCTCCTCGATAAGATGGATTTTGAACGAATGTCATCGTACCAGGGTAGTCAAGTCTGTTTTCAACTGTAATTTCCAGGGATTTGCATCTCTTTGAGAGTGCTAACAAGTCTTTATAAATTGCAGTCAGACTTTCAAGTTTTCTTTCATATTTCTGAGCCATATGATAAAGCTTTTTTTCTCGATTTTTCACACCCTGCAGCTCTATTTCTTTTTCCTTTTTCTCTTGCTGATTTAACTGTTTTTGCCAATTTTTTCCTTTGTATGATTGGCGTTCATTTTTTAGGCTATCTATGATTTTATCGATTGGATTTTCAACAAACTCTACTGTGGAAGCCTTGACTATAGTTACCTCATGTCTTTTTTTTATTGTCCCATCATTGTACTTATAATTGAATGAAACATTCAGCAGTCTGCACTTGGCCGATTTTAACCAGAACGATTCCTCGCTAGCTTCATGCGGAATCTTGATGAGATAGCTTTCATTAGGTTCATCAGGGTTTTTATGTTTAACCCAAACATAAATATATTGTCCGAAACGCTTGGGATAGCCTTGTATCGTAAACGGGATGATTTCCTTTTCGAATTTACCTGTGGGACCTCTCCGTGAGAAATATTTTTCAACATTATCTCTCTTTTTTTCCCAACGTTGTTTCTTACGTTCTTCTTGCGCAATCTCAGCATCCAATTTAGCCGGATCAACCTTAATAAGGTTACTCTGGCTTTGAGAAAGATGCTTTTCGATATCTTTGATACTTCTATCTAACGAATCTTTACTATATCCAACCCCATTTCTTAAGTTCCGAACAATTAAGACTAGTCGGCTTATGATGTCAGCTATATATTTGTTTTCTGGGGTGTTATATGATGCCTCATACCCCCTCCCCGTGACAAAGTTCACCGAAGAACCTTTAGTCGATAACTCCATAAAAGTTCTAGCCGTTGGGCTTACTTTTTCTATCGGTTGAATTTCTTGGCGTTCTCTTAACTCCTCGGTAGGTTTGGCTAAAATTTGTTCTGTAAATTTAATAAACTTACTCACCTGCTTTTGGAATTCCTCACCTGGCAGTTTCCCTTTTCCGTCCTTTGATACTGTTGTCGTGCTATCTTTATCAAGGATTAACTGCCACAGCTCGCCTTTGAACGCAGATAAAAGCTCCTGATATTCTACTGGGGTAAACCCGGAAGGAATAATATTTAGATGAATCGTAATATCACCGATCAGAATGGTAAACTCTCCTGCATGTCTGCAGGACGGAGCATCGTGATATTTAGACTTCCCACGTTTTTTCCAAGTGCCCTTTTCTATCCACCACTTACCATGCTTAGGATCCGAAATAGGGAAAAGATCTATTGTATCTTCTTCACGCTTAACTGTTGGTGTCTCCTGGTTAAGTGTAGAATTAGATTGGAGCGCAAATTGGCAGACTATATTATTTTCAAGACGGGGGTAGGAGGGGATTTCGGCAGTAAAATGTTTATCTTTTTGCTTGACAATCCTAACAGGGTGTTGTGAGAGTTCATCAATATAGGCAAATTGATTCTTTGAATTCCAATGAATACGAAGAAGTCTTAATTCAAAATCTTCAGACATAATTTATGTCCAATAATTGTAAACCTTATCATTATGCTCTGCACTTTGGATCATTCGCTGTATCTCCCTAGAGGCATTGTTTGACTCGTGACGCTCGATTGTCGGACTGAGGATTTCGTTTATTTCGGCACCAAATTGTTTTACCAGATCATGTTTTTTCACTTCGTTGTTATCCTTAACACCACTCAAATCACCATCAAACATAAAATGAGGAAATATTTTCATTAATAAAATTATATTGAGTGTGTCACTCTCAAACAACTGCTCCGGACGTTCTGCTTGCAGATCTTTATATAACTTCTGAAACAATAGCACCTGGCGCATGACTCTCATACCAACCTCAATACCCATCGGAGATAAAAATTCTTTATTCCACTCTCCGATCTTGCTTGCAATCACATTGGTCGAATCGTAACGAGGATATGGTTCTCTGCTTGACCAAAAATCAGCCGGTGGCAAATAAACCGGACTTGGATCTTCCCCAATCTCTCCGACCTCCTCCTTAACAAGAGTAATAGTTGCCAAAGGACTTTCAAATTTTAAAAGATAGGCCCGGTCTAACACCTTAGGGGCAAAGTAGTGTGTAGTTTGGTCTATATTAATAGTACCAATAATCCTGACATTAGCAGGGAATTCAAATTCAGCTGGGATATCTAACACTCCTCCAACCATCCGCCGAATTTTTCCATATAGATCAACAAGAGAATTACTCTCACTGTTTCCAAATATATCAAGCAACTTTTGGGTAATCTCTTTGTGTTGTAAAAAATCCCCGAAATTTGAAAATTTCGTATCTGGGAGAACACTCCTGGCATCATCAAAAATACCGATAATAGTTTCAAACTCAGATTTTATATGATCAGCCTCTTCGGTCGAATAAAGAGATATTTTTGGAGGTTTTTCCCGTTCTTCAAGGACCGATAAAAAATCCGCAAAATAATACTCCACTCTGGCAAGGTTCATTTCATCCAGACAAATAAGATGCAAATGATAAGGATCTCTCTCTGCAGCCACTATGGCATCAAGGAAAGGGGTCGTCATATATGACTTTTGCATTGGATTATAGTAACCAAGCAAATCTTCAGAACTTGTCCAGTTCGGTTTTACAGGGACAATTTTTGCCACACCACCAATGGCCTGAGCAAAGGCTTTAACAAGATATGACTTTCCAGTTCCTGATGCGCCGGAAATAATGATCAGATCATTAGTACGTAGCAACGTGAGAAAGTTTCCCAACACAGATTTTGTGTAATACTTGTCCTTCGAATATAAATACGCTTGGATATGAGATATAAGCTTATCGAAGTCACCATTTAGATCGTTTATAAAATCCAGATGAGGCTCGTTGTCCTCAGGTGTCCTATCTATACTTCCTGTCACATAATTAAATTGTTTCTTGGAAATCAACTTCAGGTCACGTAAGAAATCCGCCTTAGATTGGACATATTCCTTGAGTTGTGTCATTTTTTGTTTTGCCTCTTCTTTTGCTCTTTCTAATCTTTCGATTTCTTTCTGTTTCTCATGGTTGCATTCATTTTTTACTCTGTTCAATTCTTTTTTTTCTTCGTTAATATCTATTTTTAATTGTGCTTTTATCTCATGCCCATCAGCAATTTCATTGCTGACCTGTTTTAACTCATCACTTTGAGATGCGATTTTTTCAACTGCTTCTTGTAATTGTTTCTCATTTTTATCTAATTTATCTTTTGATTCCGATATTTTTTTTGATATTTCTTCTTTTTTATTTTCTATCACAAATTGTTTGACTGATTCTTCAATAATCACATTTCCATGAGCATCAGTCTTCACAAAGGAGCTAGGTATAAATGTTAATAGTTCGACTGATTTTACTTCAACGGATAGTGGATTATTTGATCTTTTACACTCGTAGGGGGAGCTGATGCTTAGCTGTGCTCTAACCAATTGACCAAATGGAATACTTTTAGGCATTCCTGCATAAATACCAAAAGTAGTTACACGTTTTGGTTCTGGGATATTGCTTAGCTCATCCTCAGTAACCGGATATTCTAAGGGGATCGCATTGATATTTTTCACATTGATTAATGTGCAATACTTCCCGAAAGAATGCTCCTTTATCTCCCCATACACACATTCATCAACCAAGTCCCACTGCTTTATCAAATAAACGAGCCTTTTCTGAGGAGACAGATCCCAGAGGTCGTTTAATGCAATATACTCTTGATTTTTATCCGAATCCAACGCCTCTTACCCTCGAGAAAATTACTATCTGAAATTCTTAAGCCTTTTTTTTAATACCTTTTTGAAGAAGAGTCTACATGCTCACAAAACATTTTCACATATGCTGTTGTTTCCCACTGTCCCAAGCCACCATTTAATGTCCCTATCCCCTCAATGCTATACCGAAGAAAACCGAACCACTCTAAATCATCCATGCATTTTTCATAAACTTCGGTAGCCATCCCATTCCGAGCTCACCGCAAAACATCAAATTTCAAACTCTGTTTGCCATTATCCTTTTCCAGCATAACGCCATATTGGGACCAGAGACCAATACCGTCATTTTCTTTACGTTCATAGCTTATATCTAATACTTTCATGGATTTTTCCCTTCCTTAATTTACTGTTTTTTATGCGACATGCAGCAGTTTTTCTTTCCGTGTTACACAAAACTCACCAGAATTTCAAGATGTTTTGGCAAGAGCCTATCAAATCCTGCCAACACTTTCTTGGCAAGCTCTCACTTTCTGTTTCTAGGCAAGCGCTTCCAATTAGGAAATTGATTTTTAAGTTGTTTTCGCACGATCAGCTTGATATTCTTGTGATGCATGAAATCCTTTGCCTTGGGTTGTGGCACTTTTGATAGGAGCGCCCTCCACCATAGAAACCCTCCCTCCTTAATCAATTGGTTTAACTTAATATTTCTCCAATATTTAAAACACCCTTTTACTTGCAGTAAAACATTGATTACCCTAAATATGATGTAATCAGATCATGTAAACCTTTTACAAAGTGAAAACATAATGGAAATAAAAGCCAAAATACTTGAAATATTTGAAAGTCAGCAAGTTACCGAGACATTCAAGAAAAGAGAGTTTGTAGTAGAATACGTGGAAAATCCGCAATACCCGGAATTTTTGAAATTTGAGTTAATTCAAGACAAGTGCGAACTCCTCGATAAGTTTTCCAAGGGACAGAAGATTGAAGTTCATTTCAATTTAAAAGGTCGAAAATGGACAGACCCCAAAGGTGAGGATAAATATTTTAATACCCTACAAGCATGGAAAATTTTGGCAGAAGGTAGTCAGCCTACAGCCCAACCACCGACTCCAGATTTTGATGAACCACCAATCCCTATGGATGATAAGGGATACGTGCCGTTTTAGGATCGAATGGGAAAGCTGTATAAAATAAATTGTTAGAACATCGCAATTGAACAAAAAAGTTTATTATTATCTCTTTTCATATTTTGAAATGAGGCAGTTTTTATTCCAGAATTCTCATCCATGTAAAGGCTACTGTTTACTTCAATCATTATTGATTTGACTTGAGGTTCCAGTTTGTAAAATTCAAATGGTACTAACGTCCCCTTATACGATTTGTTTAGTTGCACGCTATACCCCTTATTTACTATCTTTTGCTTGCAACTAAGAATTGGGCCTGATGGCGTGTAAAAAGAGTCTGTTCCAATACAGAAATCTGGTCTGGCAAGTTCCTGGTCAGTGTCGCATGGTAAAAGGACGTTCGGAAAGCTGTGACAATCAACGACTATGGCATTGCCATGGTTTGTTAGTTCTTCGTTTACCCTATTCTCTAGCAACTCATAGTGGAGAACGTCTTGTTCCATTGAACCTGATTCTGATATGTCCACGCCTGATAACACGCAACCTTTTTTCTTCTCTTGCCTTGCCCTCAACGTTCGACATCTTCTGTTCACCATGCTTAGCAAATGTATCTTCGACAATCTTGTCAGTTTCACCAAATCTCTTCGGCTTTTTAACAATAGCTAGAATGTGCCTTGATTCAGGTTTGAGGATTTCACCTTTTGCCGTAATCCAATATGCGTAAGTACTCTTCTCCATTCTCCCCTGGCAGGTTCAGTATTAAAAATTCCACTTCTTATAATTTTTACAATTCTGATTGATACAACCAGGGTTGAAAGGAATAATTGAGCAATGGGGACTTGACCCATCGTCACAAGGGACATTAGACCACATTGGGTAATTGATAGGTAACCCGCAGATGGAACAGGTTCTTGAAGGACAGACTTGGCAAAGGCAAGGTTTTTTGCCTCGTTGAATGGTGTTTATTGCCATTTGTAACGGCAGCGACGCTTCACCCCACGCGATAAGTGAGGGGTTGGAATAAGGAAAACTGAAATCTTTTTAGAACTTTGATACCAGTCTCCGTAGATTGAAGCCAAGCATAGGTTCAAGCACTTTAACTATCCGATATCAAAACGACTAAAAACCGTCAGAGCAACACGAAAAAAACTTGCTACTTAACCGGGTGATTCGGCACTTTTCGTCATCGGATCACTTTTACCTAATCTGGCCTAGCAAGATGTTTGACAATTGGGTCTTGTCTGAACACAATACGCTCGGAGCGTACTGTTATAAATTACCAGAGACATCCGGCAAACCAAGGTTTTCTAAAGTTCTCAAGCTCTACGAAAAAAGCTATTTACTTGCTGTAGCCTACCCCTAGTACTTCCCTAAGAACTAGGGAAGTACTACGCCTCTTTCGGTCATATAGTTCTAAACCTCAACATTCTTCAACAAAAAACCTTGGCATTCCTTAACAGCCTACTTCCCTAAGACTCTGCAGTCTTTTTTGAATACCCGGCACGTATTGCTGCCTGGGTAGCGTTAAGATCAACCAGGGGTATTTCTGTGCACATCAGGTTTTGTCAGGTTTTTATCAATAGCATTCCACCACAAACACCTGCCACTGACCTCTTCTCTAGTTGCCTATACTGTATTTACACTCAAGCAAACGTCCAATTGTTAAGCTATGAGGACAACCGGCGCACCTTGAACCCATTCTAGGTTTTTCTGCACAAACATAAGTACTCTCATCATAATACCGAGCATCACCATTAATGGTTCGACCTTCGACATAATCAGGGCGTTCTCCCAGGCACTGTAATGCTGACACTCTCTTTCCACTCCACTGTAACCATGCTTTTGGAAGGGGTTGACGAACTACTTTTCCATTTTTCCGCATCGCAACAGACTCATCACCATAATAAAAATGAAAACCGTCTTTCTTCATGATATATATTTCTGCTCTACCAATATGATTATCTACATCCTCCCTGACTAGCCAAAACCTCTCGCCGAAGAATATAACACTATATTCCTTATTCATATCACGGAGCTTTTTTAATGACTCATCAGGATAAAAGTAATCATCACTTGAAACGCTCTCAATATCAACAATAGTCAAATTTTTTCTCTGGATTAGAATTTCCTTCCTTTTTTTCGGAAATATAAAAAGTTCATTTTTCATGGTCATGCTTTTCCTTGAATTAGTTATTACCTAACAATAATTGTTCAAAGTGTGCCCCGTGCTCCGGTTACACACTCATCCCCACAAAACTCCACACAGCAGTACTATTACTGCTGCGGACTCCCTATCTCTTATTACTCTACCTACATATATATTTAAAAACACAAAGCACAACAATGGGTAGACCTTTCACTAGCAATGGTTTGAGCCGTGCTTTGACTTTTGAAGTAGCAGTACAGGGGGGGAAGACGAAGCACAGCCTTTCTCCTTGAGTTGTGCTCAGATGTGCAGGTGTATCCCCCTTCTGTGCTGCCACTTCTGCTCCATTATTCAAGCATTTCCTAGAATGGGATTTCGTCATCTTCCATTATCCATTTCCAGGGGGTCTCTACATACATCGATTCCCTAACTTCTGTAGCACTAGCACCAGCCCAATCTGCTTTATTCCTGAGCACCCTGACTCGTGTCGGACTTAGCTTAGCTTGCCCTTGTCTCTGCACCCTGATCCTGCTTCCTCCACCCCACAACGATGTCATTGCTTTGAGGATTGCGTTGTACTGCTTATCGTTGTTAAGTCCCGGTGTGGTTAGTGGCGCAACGTCCTTTCCGCCTTCCAGATACTGTAGAGCCTGGGCAACTGCTAACTGGAGTTCACCGCTGGTTATTAGATCGCAAGGGTATTGCACCACAACTAGGTCAAAAGCCGTTTGCATCGGATTACGCCCGTCTGCTTGCATATTCTTTTTTGCTGTGGTCATCTTTGCTTGTCCGGGAATAAACTCTTTGCTAATCTCCCGATTGAGCAGGTATTGATAAACAGCGATAATATTTTGTTCATCCCGCATCCAATCCCATATCTCTTTATATTCACCGCTCGTCAGGTTTGTCTGGCCAGTTGAATCTACTACAAACACCCTACGGTCACCGAAGGGGATTTTCATGCAGTCGCTATGGTTTGAAAAGCCAATGATGTTTGAATACACAGGGAAAGTTCCATTTCTCCCCCCTTTCAGGTTGAGCGATAGCGTCTCATTTGTAATGATGTCTTTTAGGGCATCTAACACCTTGTAGCTTATCCCCAATTCCCCTTCAGGGCTTATCTCTTCAATACAAGAAATTATCTTGTTATAGATCCAATCACCCCACTGGGTACCACTCCTCCCAAGGCCAGTAACATCAAGTATCTTTCCATTAGAAAAGTTTTGATGTCCAACAACTCGGCTTACTATTGCCATTATCAGGGACTTACCGAGACCTACGCCAGAGATACACACAGGCATAACCCCTGATCTTTCTGCAGGCTTTTGAATACAGAAAGCAAGCCAGTCCTCGATATATCCCTTGTGTTCGTGAAAAACAGTGTCCATGATTTTGTGCCATAGCATCAGGAGTTCTTCTCTTTCATGGACTGGCATTTGTGGTGAGTGCTGATAAGGCATACGGAAGGTATTGTAGTAGGTTCGACCATCGCTGCCTTCGAAAAGCATTGGTGCCCCTGGACTATAACAGCCCTATTATTTACCAACAGACAACGCCTGGGTCATTTGCTAGTTCTTTGTCACTAAACGGAGGAACCTTAGATTCGCAATCAGCAGTGGTATTGAATAGCAGCGGAGAATTTGTAGCAATGAATAATGGAAATGTACAGGTCTGGAATGGGGCAGGCAACCTTACTTCATCTTTCTCTCTTGCTGGATATAGCGAATCGTATCCTGAAAACCGGGGCATAGCCGTTGCGGATAACTATTTATTCACTTATTTCAACCAGACGCTCTCTGCATGGGACTATGGTGGCAATCTTCTAGATCAAACGACACTCGTTAGCGCTGGCACTAGCTTCGATTCCTACTTTAGCCTTTCATATGCGAATGATCATATTTTCGTAGTTGACGGACCCGGGCAGACATGGAGGGGGTACGATGTCGGTTTAAGTAATGTTGAGCCTGTCCCAGAGCCAGCAACCATGCTCCTCTTCGGTACTGGTCTACTAGGTCTTGCAGGAATTAGTTTCAGACGTAAAAAGAAGTAATTTCAAAATACGCACAATATTCGCATAATAAAAAGGCAGGGTCAGAAATGGCTCTGCTTTTTTTTAGCCCAGAACTTATTCTATGAATATGCTTGTCGACATTGACTCTTTGAACAAAAGAAAAAATATTCATATTAGATCAAAGAGTGGGATTGGCCTTACTCCAAATTGGATTTGCCAGGTGATCAACCTTAGTAAAGGTGGCGTGTTGCTCAAGTGCTTCCAGGGAGTTGTGTTTCCTCATGAATGGACAATGGATATATACTCTGAGGCAAAATTAAGCATACAAGGGTTAAACGTTAAGAAGATATGGGCGGAAGAAATTAATAATTCAGGTACTTCCCCGCTTTCTCAAGTGATTGTTGGAGGGATGTTTGAAAATATCTCTTCTTTTCAAAAGGTTCAAATTGATACCTTTCTATTACAATTTATGGAAGTATAAAATTATAGCGTTTTTTCTGTGATAAGATCTATATAGCTTCTGCCTTTTTTATTTCCTGCACTTCAATTCACTTAGAATTTTCAGAGTAAGCTTTCAGGAATCATCCTCACCTCAAACTTTAAACTCTGCCAATATCTTTTGAATACACCTTGGTGGCATTGTCTCACTCTCTTTCACTTGAACACGGATTTTATTCACAATACTATCAGACAGTCTTCCGAAATTTCTTACTATTACACAGGTAAGGTCATTGCATACTAGTTCTTGGGAAGTATCTATGTATGATTTATGAGTTAGATGAGGGAGATCATCTTGAGTTACCGGGATCTGGGATAGAGGTTCTGCAAATTTTCTTAGGTTTGTGTTAATATAGAAAATTCTGTAATAATCAGAGTCCGTCAAACATATTATAAATTTTTCTTTCGGATTTGGCTTTGTGAGTGTGCAGTAAGCGAGATACCAGTGACCGGGTATGAAAGCCATAGAGGGAGGTTAGCAGTGTGTGTATTTTGATTGTTCGAAAATAAGATGCTTAATTTCATCTGCATGTTCATTAGACTCGTCAACCATCAGCCTGTAGTCAATATAGTCAGACTCTTCGGTTTCTTCATAACACCGTTCGTTGTGCGTCACATTGAAGAGAACATCAAAAGACCTATCTCCGTTCTCACTTAGAGATTCTGCTAGACAGTTAATATCTGATTTCGACAAATAGCTGAGATCTGGGCTTCTTAAAGCGGTCGTGTTTTTATTTCGACCCTGTACAGCAATTGAACTCTCTATTGAATCTAAAAATTTTTGAGAAAAATTAAATCCATTCAAGTTAATAATATCTAGTACGCAAGAAGGTGCTGGCCCAAAACGCATTTTTTTATAAGTATCACCGACAACTGGACGGGCATACTTGTTCAGGTGTTTTTTGTCAGCATAGAAAAGTACTTTAGCGATGTGATATATATCTAGCCCTGGTTTTTGTTGCGCTAACCAGACTATAACCTCAAGAGCTTTCTCTAGGTCTATATTAAACAACGCTTTATCACTCATATCACAATCGGTAGGAAATAGTTGAAAGAGAGTCTTTTCCATCTTGGAACTAACAGCCTCCTAACAAGAAGTTACTTTATTGTCAATGACAATTTGTAAGAACGATTCTTACCTAAGTCAATCATACCACACCTTGAATAAAAAAAGTACCTTGCAGAATATGAAGTGCAGTTGTCCCTAATCTTAACATCCACTGCATCCCCAAACCAGCTACAGCTCGTCTGTGGTGAAGTCCTGATATGGAGATTTAATTGTAACGAGATAAATAGTATGTAAGTCTCCACAGAAAAACCCATCATTGCGCAGTGAAAAAATATAAGCGCTGGTTATTCAGTGAACAAGGCTCACATACTATCTATTACCGTAGTTTAACCTCCCCGCCTCAACATTCGCTGCAGCCGTACCTCAGCGTCCATGATCATGGCACTGACATACTTATTTCGGTGCCGATCTGCAGCTATAAGTAATGCCTGTCTCATATAAAACACCTCTTTTGAGTAGGCTTCTTCCCTGCGAAACGCTCTGTATATAAGCCTTTACCGTTAAAGTAGTCCCTCATATCCTCAATGCTGCCTAAAAGTGGATATTCCGTATCACTGTTGGTATGCGAAGTCGTTTGCTGCTCTTGCGTCTTCTGTTCGTTGTTGGGCGTCTGTAACTTTTTGTTCTTTTGCATCTATCTTCTCCCATCCTTTAACCACAGTGTTTGCCTCAACAAACTGCGCTTCCAGCTGCGCTCTCTGTTCTTCAGACAATCTCGGATTCTTCATCTGCTGGATGATATCATCGAGCTTCTGTTTGTATTGATCCCGAGGGTGAACAAAGGGTGCTTCCACTTCTGGTTCTGGAGTAACTTCTGCCCTTATCTCGGAAAGCCTATTATAGATGATAGGAACTGCATCCAGTGCCATCTTGTGGGCGATACTTCCTCTTTTGCCATTAGCGATAAAATCTTTAGCCTCTTTATCAAATTCTAATAACTCTTCGAGTTTCATCTGGCCAATACGGGGTGCCTGCTTCATTAACTTGATATCCTGATAATCTTTCATGTTCTGATTCCTTCTTGTTTGGCACACCGAGCAAATCAAGTTCAATGTGCTTCTTTTAAAAAACTCCTTTACTGCTGTGGTTGCTCTCTGGTTTGGATTCCATTTTTAAAGTGGATCTTGTACAAACCAGAACAGCCCCCGCTCCTAACCGTTACAATTGTGCTTACCTAAATCTTCGGTAACAACTGCATCATGGTGGCGATATAATTATTATTCTGGCTCCCACCATTGACCACCAGTTTTCTTCTCTCTGCTTTTCTTACGCTCTCTTGTGGCTTGTTTCTTAAACCATTTCGGGTCTGCTGCCTGTTCTGCTTTATCGTACAAATAACGCTGTGAGGGTAGCCTGGTGTACCAGAGATTAGTTACCGGGGTAAAAACTGCTCTGCCTTTCTTACTACCTGTCTGGGGACGTCCTGATCCTCTTCAGAGAACATCTGGGCTATTGTCCCTGTTAATATGGATTTCAGATCCATCGCATCTGAAGCAATTGGCCCAGCAGCAGTTGTGATGAACCCGCCGCCGAACCTGTTTTCATCGGAAAAAAGGAAATCACCCATTATGCCAAGCCCCCCGGCCTGTGTAAATCCAGCACCGTATGCTTTGCTGAAGGACTCAAAGTCCTCAAACAGATTGGCAGGTTTATCACCCGCTGTAACCTGTTTGGCAGCATGACTAATCCAGCCTATGAGTGGTAATATTGACGCGATAAAGGCGGCCTGTGTCGCTCTTGATTGCCAGGGTGTTTTCTTGTTCACAAGTGGAAAAAGAACCGTGTTTATATATGTGAGTGCAAACGATTTGAACACGCCTGCTGATCTAATGGTTTCACCCAGGGCGGTACCGGCTGTCGGTATGACCAATCGCCAGAAAAACCATGTTGTGATCTGGCAACAATTTCACTTTTTACCTCCTAGAGCATTTACCACTTTAACGAGAGAGGACGGGTTGAAATCATTTTTCAACCTAATTGTT
>Ga0307988_1000759_pt1 | contig 20726 bp, 16 predicted proteins | sample EllFjometagen183_FD_203166 | JGI IMG/M metagenome (GOLD analysis project Ga0307988, IMG submission 203166) | Marine microbial communities from Ellis Fjord, Antarctic Ocean - #183 | ecosystem: Environmental > Aquatic > Marine > Unclassified | place: Southern Ocean | collected 2014-10-08 | reverse complement strand
CAGTGCCGTTATACGCCAGAATAATATCGGTCATTTCCGTTAAAAATTCATTAAGCAATGCAACGAGTTCATCAGGTTCTAAATTTTCACTGATACTGGTAAAAGATTGGACATCGGAAAAAAAAGCAGTTATCTTTCTTTTTTCACCACCCAATACCAAAGTATCAGGGTTGTCCATCAATTGTTTTACAACTGCCGGAGCTAAATAAGTTGAAAATGCATTTTTAATAAACCGCTTCTGACTGGATTCAATCAAAAACGTATAAGCGGTCATGATTGAATATATTATTAGAATTACTACCAGAGGATATACCATATTTAAAATCCATCCATGGGCAGTAAAAATATATTGGCAAAAAAAGATATAACCGATAAAAGGAATAATAGCCAGACAGGCACCGGCAAAAGCACCGAGTTTTGGCAGAATGATACCTATTGCCAAACCAAAGATAATAATGGATAAAACTGTAAAAATATCTATCCATTCGGGTTTATATAAATAATCTTGGTTCAATACCATGTCAATAATGTTTGCATGCAATTCAGGCCCGGGATAAACGGATTCAAACGGCGTACTTATGACGTCAAAAATACCAGAGGCTGTTGCTCCTATAATGATAATTTTATCCTTTATTGCATCCGTGTTAATATTATCATTTAAAATATCTGTAATGCTTAAATGGGGAAAGGTTTTTTCCCCACCTCTATAGTTGATGTACAGCCTTCCTTTTTCGTCTGTGGGGAAATTAATATTCTCACCCAGACTAAAGGATTCAACTCCGTAGTCGCTTATAAATCCCTTGGGTTCTTCTTCTAAATATGCACTTAATATTTTAATGGATAAAGGAGCATACAAATCATCTCGAAATTTTACCAGAGAAGGTAAAGTTCTGATAACACCATCCGGATCTGAAATGCTGTTAAAAAAACCTGAATGGGATGAAGTCATGGATATCTGCTGAATATTGGTTTGAGTGGCAAAGGCTTTCAGAAATGGGTATTCCATGGCTTTTACACTGTCATACTTGATGGCTTTATAGGTTGCCGGCATGGCAAGTTCCTGGAGCAAATCCAACTGCTTTTCTGTAAGGTGACGGGCCTTCTCTTCTTCCATCTGGACGAAAAAACCTAATACAATTTTAGATTTTGATTGTTGTAGCGCCTGGGCCAAGAGGTAATCATTGTCTGTTTTTAATTTCAATTCATCCAAATAGGTGAAAAGATGATTGTTCTTGATGTTTTTTTCAGTAAGAACTTTTTCAATCTGGTTGATATATTTTGAAAGGCTTTGTGAATCCGGTTCTGAAAAAACGAGGTCAAAAGCAATGACAGCAGCCCCGGCCTCGGATAATTTATTTACAACCTTTGCTAATTTAGACCTCGGCCACATCCATTTTCCTTCCTGCGTCAGACTTTTCTCATCAATCACTGCCATGGCTATATTGTTGCCTGGAGTGACATTTCCCCGCGCCCGGAATCGCAAATCAATTGTTTTTAATTCCATATGTTCGAAAAAAGAAAAATTCTGGAACATGAACAGAATGCATAAAAAAACAATAATTAAAGAAATGCTTAAAGGTCGGGTGAAAATTTTTTTTATTTTTAAAGTCATGAGCTTTTCTCCGGAAAATTAAATTATCAAATTGACCTTGATAATTATAGGTGCCAAGAATTTTCTATAATGAAGAACCTTTAAGAAGTCAATGAATAGATTTGCTTTTTCTTGACAAACTCAGTATTTCTGATTTAAATATTTATTATTCTCAATTCATAATTTTGTTTAAACCTGTGCATATTTTTATTATAATTTCATAAATTAAGGTGATCTCATGGGAAAACTAAAAAGAAAAAAAATTGTTGTTTATTGTTTGATGATACTGTGCATATTTTTAACTACCAGTATATCTGTTCTTTACAGTGGAGATTCAGGGCTAAAATTACTAGAGAATTTTAAACCCTATGAACCTGACACTCCTCTTATTCCAAAGTATGTAAAAATTAATCCTGATTTTGCTGCAGGAGTAGGGGAAGAAATTGGGCAAATACAGAAAGTTCAGGGAAAAGCTTATGTGATTCATTTTGGAGAAAAAATAGCCTATCAATTAAAAAAAAATAATCCGTTGTTTCTCTATGACACTTTGATCACATCCCCCAAGTCACGTGTAACCGCTGTAATGAAAGACAAAAGCATCTTGGCCCTGGCCCCCATGGCCAAATTAAAGATTGATAAATCCGAGTATTCTCGGACTCTGTTTAGATCTAAACGGTCTAGTGTGATGAATTTAGTTTGGGGCAGTGCCAGATTTATTGTAAAAAAAATATCAGGAAAATCTGATTTTGTAGTTAAAACAAAGACAGCGGTTTGTGGGGTCAGATCAACTGACTTTGCTGTTTCTGTCGCCCCGGTTGATAAGGCAAAAAAGGTTTCTGCCCTTAATCGGTTTCTGGCTTTTTTAAGCCCTGTACAAAAGGCCCACGCTCTCGCCCCTGGTCAAACCATTACAACAGTGGTGACAGGACAAGGATCTACAGTAGGACTGACAGGAAATATTGGCGGAACAACCACAGTGGGCTCATCATCTGTTGCAGGCGCCATTGGTGGCAATCCCGCTAGTGGTGCAAGCGTTGTTGGCGCCGGCGCAGCTGATGGTATTCTTGGTGATGTGGCCCCAGGACTGGGTTCATCATCAGCAGGTGCGGCCGCAGCGTCATCAGCGACGGGTGGCTCACAGGGAGGCCAAGGTGAAGGTGAAGGTGAAGGCGGAGGACCCGGGGAACCAGCACCAGCACCAGCACCCTCAAACTCATCCTCATCCTCATCTTCCAGTGATTAATAATTATATTCTATTATGGGGAGGCGCCATTAAATTGGCGCCTCAAATTTAATGGACCAAAGTTGATGGATCCGGCTATTTCTTTTTTTATTGAAAATATGATTTACCTAAATGAATAAATGGGAGTGGTTCTTCTTGACAAATTAGATATTTCTGACTTAAATATTAGACATTCATAATTTTATTGAACCTGTATTTATTTTAGTAATAACCTTTTAATTAAAGAGATCTCATGGAAAATTTTAAAAAAAAAACTATTGTTTATTGTTTAATGATACTGGGGATATTTTTAACTACTAGTCTTTCTGTTCTTTACAGCGGAGATTCAGGACAAAAACTACTAGAAAATTTTAAATCCTATGAACCTGACACTCCTCTCATTCCAAAGTATGTAAAAATTAATCCTGATTTTGTTGCGGGAACAGGGAAAAACATTGGGTACATTCAGAAAGTTCAGGGAAACGCTTATGTGATTCATTTTGGAGAAAAAATAGCCTATCAATTAAAAAAAGACAATCCTTTGTTTGTAAGTGACACCTTGATCACATCGCCCAAATCACGTCTGAACGCTGTAATGAAAGACAAAAGCGTTCTGGCTCTGGCCCCCATGGCTAAATTAACAATTGATAAATCCGAGTATTCCCAGACTCTTTTTAGATCTAAACGGTCTAGTGTAATGAACTTAGTTTGGGGTAGTGCAAGATTTATTGTAAAAAATATATGGGGGAAATCTGATTTTATTGTTAAAACAAAGACGGCAGTGTGTGGTGTCCGGGCAACTGACTTTGCTGTTTCTGTTGCCCCGGTGGACAAGACAAAAAAACTTTCCGCCCTTAATCGGTTTTTGGCCTTTTTAAGCCCGGTTCAAAAGGCCCACGCACTTGCCCCTGGTCAAACCATTACCACAGTGGTGACGGGGCTTGGTTCCACAGTAGGGCTAACAGGGAATATAGGTGGTACAACCGTGGTCGGTTCTGCATCCGTTGCAGGCGCCATTGGTGGCAATGCTGCTACAGGCGCAAGTGTTGTGGGTTCAAACGCAGCTGAAGGCATCCTTGGGGATGTTGCCCCCGGGCTTGGTTCAGCATCAACTGGTGCCTCCACATCAACATCACAGTCGGATAGTTCAGACGGAAGTGAAGGAGGCGCAGGCGGGGGACCCGGAGGACCCGGAGGTGGCGGAGGATCCCATTGAGGTGCAAGCCTATTTTTTAATCCGAATATTTTACCTTCGGATATCATGAGAAGGATTAAAGGAAGAGTATTAAGTAGGGTACTTGAAGAATTTCCTCATGTTAAAAAGCGGTATTGGGGGAGACATTTTTGGGCACGAGGATATCTTTGTGTAACATCAGGGAAACTAACGAAAGACATGATTCAATAATACCTTGAACATGATATTGAATAAACCCACCGGCTTGTAGCCGGTGGGTTTTTAGTCATCGGGGTATTGTATGATATGCCCTATCGTGTGGCAAATTCAAGGGGATTTGTAAAAAAAAGATGATTTAAAAAATGCTTGAAAATGCCTAAGAATAGAAAAAAACTATGGAGAGCTGCTTTGGACTTTAATCCCTGTATGAAACACCAGTTGATTCGTAAAACAGTAAGAGAGTTTGTGGAAAGTGAAATCAAACCCCATGTAAGTCTGATGGATAAAGAATCGAGATTCCCCTGGGAAATTATTGAGAAAATGAAGCCCTTGAATTTTTTTGGGCTCCAGGTTCCCAGAATTTATGGCGGAGCAGATCTTGATACAATTAGCTATGCCATAACCATTGAAGAATTGAGCCGGGTGTCAGCCGCCCTGGGCCTTTGTGTTACTGTACACAATAGTGTGGGAATATATCCGATCTTAAAGTTTGGTACAACAGAGCAGAAAAAGAGATTTGTACCGGCAATGGCCAGTGGGGAAAGTATTGGGGCCTTTTGCCTTACTGAAGCAAATGCAGGATCAGATGCCGGCGGAGTGGAAACCAGCGCCGTAGAAACCCAGGATGCTTTTATATTGAATGGAACAAAAATTTTTGTCACAAATGGTGGTGTTTGCGGAACAATATTAGTGTTTGCGGTTTCTGAAGGCAAGGATAAGAAAGACCAGGATAAGAGAAACCATGCCAATGTTTTTATCGTTGAAAAAGAACGATCGGGTTTTTCAGTGGGTGAGATCGAAGATCTATGTGGTATGCGGGCAAATCCTGTGTCATCTCTTTTCTTTGAAGACTGTAAAATACCGAAGACAAATCTTTTGGGCAGGATGGGGCAGGGGATGAAAATCGGTTTGATAGCTCTTGATACGGGTCGGATCGGAATTGCGGCCCAGGCCCTTGGAATTGCCCAGGCTGCGTTTGAAAGTTCGATATCTTATGCCAAGGAGCGACAGCAGTTTAATAAACCATTGTCAAAATTTCAGACCATTCAAAACTATCTTGCTGATATGGCCACAAAAATTGATGCATCAAGGCTTTTACTTTACCGGGCAGCAGCCTCCAAGGATAAAGGGAAAACTTTTTCAGCAGAAGCATCCATGGCAAAACTTTATTGCAGCGCAACTGCAATGGAAGTTACGGACCTGGCAGTTCAGATCCATGGCGGATATGGCTATAGCAAAGAATATGATGTGGAAAGATATTTCAGGGATGCCAAAGTCACCCAGATTTATGAGGGTACAAGTGAAGTCCAGAAAATGGTGATTGCAAGATCTATCCTGTCCAAACCCAGTTGATAAGGTAAGAATATGTTAAATATTATAGTATGTATCAAACAGGTTCCCATGGTATCGGAATTGCCTTGGAATTCAAAAACCGGAACCTTGAAACGGGAACTGGCCGAAGGCATGATGGACCCTGCAAGCCGAAGAGCCCTGGAAGCAGCACTACAAATCAAAGAAAACCAGGGTGCCCATATTTGCGCTGTTACCATGGGACCTGTCATGGCCCAGGAAATTCTTCATCAGGCCAAAGCCCTTGGTGCGGATGAAGGGATTTTGTTAACAGATCGCAGAATGGCAGGTGCGGACACATTTTTGACAAGCCTTATTCTTTCAAGGTTTATTCAAAGAGAATATAAAAGTTTTGATCTGGTTATCTGCGGTTCTCAAACCAGTGACTCCGAGACTGCCCAGGTTGGACCCCAGTTAGCCGAAGAGCTTGGTATTCCGGCCATTGGCTATGCCAATCATATTAATGTGAAAGAAAACATTCTTGAAGCCCAGCGCCATGTGGATGATTTTTATGAAATCCTCAGTATGGATCTGCCAGGACTTATTACCATTGATCTTTCTGCTTATAAACCCAGATACCTTGCTCTTGAAGGGGTGGAGAAGGCTTTTGAAAACCCTGATATCAAAATAATTAATGCTGAAAAATTAGGTCTTGATGACTCTTTTAATGCATTAAAGGATTCTCCAACAAGAATTATTGATGTATTTTCACCAACTACTCAAAATGAGAACAGGCTACTTAAAGGTGCGGTAAAAAAAATAGTTGATCAACTGTTTGATGAATATGGAAAGGTTATCAGCTCTGCCATGGGAAAAGACATTAAAACACATGAACATGATGAGGTATGATGAAAAGCTCTAAAGATATTTGGGTGTTTGGTGATTACAGGAATTATTTTCAAAACAGGGTTACCCTTCAGATTCTTGCAAGAGCGGTTGATTTGGCTTCTAAAACAGGCGGTAAAGTCTGTGCGGTTGTGTTTGGGCATAAAGTAAATGATTATGTGGCTGAATATATTGCTCATGGTGCACAAAAAGTATATGTCATGGATGACCCCAGACTTTTAATATATTCCCTTGAAACATATTCCAGGCTTTTGACAAGGCTTGCCAAAAAATATCAGCCTGAAACCATTCTTGTGGGTGCCACAAGATTTGGTCAGGAAATGGCCCCCAGAGTTGCAAAACAGCTTGGGACTGGTCTGACAGCCGACTGTATTGATCTTGAAATTAATGAAAAAGGATTATTAGTCCAGATTGCTCCGTCTTTTGGCGGTAATCTGATTGCAAAAATTATAACTCCTGTTCAACGACCTCAAATGGCAACTGTTCGTCCTGGAACATTTCAGGAACAGCCCCATGATGATAATGCCAAAGGTGAAATCATCATCCTGACGTTACCGGATAATTTGATAAAGGATAGGATACGACTCATAACCTCGGAATACAGGCCTTCAAAAAAGCAAAAAATTGAAGATGCTGATATTGTAATCTGCGGCGGTCGAGGCATGGGAAGCAAAGGAAAATTTAAAAAACTCTTTGATCTGGCAGAATTAATGAATGCAGAAGTCGGCGCAACAAGGCCGGTGGTTTATTCCGAATGGGTATCCCACGATGCTTTAGTAGGCCAGGCAGGCAAAAACATAAAACCCAAAATACTTATATCTTTTGGTATCAGCGGTGCTATTCAACATACAGCCGCCCTCACAGATGCAGATTTTGTGATTGCCATAAACAAAAACCCCAATGCCACTATGATGAAGATGGCAGATGTCGCTATTGTTGCAGATGCCAATCAGATGTGTCTTGGTATCATTAAAGCCTTAAAGGGAAAAATTAGAAATTGACCTTTGAATAATACTCACTTTTCTAATCCCAGATTATATTTTCTTGTCGATTTTGTATAATATCTATTGATAATGTTGATAAAAACATCATATTATCAACACGGATCGTTAATTAATCAGTGGTTTGGAGATAATTAATAAAGAGGTGTAACAATGAAGATTCTGGTAGGATACAAAGGAACCGATGTTGGTAAGGATTTGATGGATATTGCGGTTAAGCATGCAAAGGCCTTTAATGGCGAAATTTCAATTGTTACATCTATGGTCGGCGGAGATAAAACGGAAAGTAAAGAATTTATTGATGCGGAAAAAAATCTTGCACAGGCAAAAGCATATTTTGATGATTTTGGGGTTAAGAGTCAAACACATCTTCTGGTTAGGGGTTTTGAAGCAGGGGAAGACATTGTGACCTTTGCCAAAGAAAAAAATATTGATGAAATCATCATTGGTGTAATAAGCCGGTCAAAAGTGGGAAAATTGCTTTTTGGGTCAACAGCGCAAATGGTAATCCTTGAAGCCCATTGCCCTGTTCTCACAGTAAAATAAATGTAATTGGTATGAAGTTAAGATATTTTTCTCATTTAGGAATATAATATTTTTTTAAAATGGAATTGATCAAATGTTTTAAGGCGCTTTCAGATAACACCCGTCTTCGGTTGCTGCACGTATTGCAGCAATATGAACTAAATGTTAATGAAATCGTCTTGGTTGTGGATATGATACAGTCAGGAGTTTCAAGGCATTTGAAGATTCTTTTGGATTCAGGTCTGCTGACATCCCGCAGGGATGGAAGCTTTACATATTATTTTGCAGCTAAAAATGACACGACCCTATCTTTGATAAGGCTGCTTGAAAAAAATCTTGATCATAAAGAAATTACCAGCAGGGATTTGGAAAAATCCCGGGAAATGATCAAGATCCGCCAAAATAGAACAAAGCGGTTTTTTAAACATATCGCACCCCAGTGGGATCGATTGAAAAAAGATGTGTTTGGCAATTTTGATCTGAATTCCATGATTAAGGGAAAAGTTGTTTTTAAAGGCAAGATTGCTGATCTTGGTTGCGGAACCGGTGAACTCATTGACCAGCTTTCCAAGGAAATAACGAATAATTTTATTGGAATCGACAGTTCTCCTGAGATGCTGGAGCAGGCAAGGCTCAGACTTTCAGGAGCAAATAATGCAGAGTTAAGACTGGGGGAGCTTGAACATCTTCCAATGAAAAACAAAGAAATTAATACGGCTATAATGAATATGGTGTTACACCATATTTCACAACCGCAACTTCCAATTGCTGAAGCCTACAGGGTTCTTAAACCGGAAGGTTTTTTCATCCTGTCTGATTTTCAAAAGCATGATCAGAAAAATATTAATGAAATCATGGGTGGATCATGGTTTGGATTTGAAAAAGAAAAAATAAAGACCTTGTTGATGGATACGGGTTTTCTTATCAGAACGATTGATTCTTACCCTGTAAATCATGGGCTGACGATTAATGTGTTTACCGCACAAAAATAAAAATGATAGTGCCAAAAATATTATGAAAGAATGGGAATATTAATGAATGATTAATGCAGGAATCAAAGATCGCTATAAAAAATTCGAGGAGAAATTATGATCATTCCGGTAATTTTAGCAGGAGGTTCAGGAACAAGACTGTGGCCATTGTCAAGACAGCTTTATCCAAAACAGCTAATTGATATATATAATGAAAAAACGATGCTGCAAAATACGGTATTAAGGCTTGAGGGTCTTGAAACGGTCGGTTCTCCCATTATCGTATGCAATGAAGATCATAGATTTATGACAGCTGAACAATTAAGAAATATTCAGACAGACCCTTTAGCAATAATTCTGGAACCAATTGGGAGAAACACAGCACCGGCAATTGCTCTTGCAGCATTGAAAGCAATGGAATATGAAAAAGATCCAATACTTCTGGTGTTACCGGCAGATCATGTGATTGAAAAAGTTAGTGATCTCCATGCTGCAATACGAACAGGGCTTACATATGCACAAAAAGATAATTTGATAACATTCGGGGTTATTCCGGATTCTCCCGAAACAGGATATGGCTATATAAAAAAGGGAGATCTGCTGGAATCGGGTACAGGTGTTTCTAAAATTGAGAGATTTGTTGAAAAGCCGGACCTTGAAACAGCCCAAAAATTAGTTGATTCTGGATCATACTGTTGGAATTCAGGAATGTTTATGTTCAAGGCATCTGTAATTATAAAGGAGCTTGAAACCCATGCACCAGACATTATGATGCCTTGTAAAGGGTTAATAGAGGCTGGTATTCAGGATCTTGATTTCTTTAGATTAAGTCTTGAAGGATTTAAGGACATTCCGTCGGACTCTATTGATTATGCTGTAATGGAAAAAACATCAAAAGGAATAGTGGTTCCCTTTAAAGCCGGGTGGAATGATTTGGGTTCATTTGATGCACTTTGGCAGGCGGGTAAAAAGGATGAAAATCTTAATGTCATAAAGGGAGATGCTCTGACCCATGATGTAAAAGAATCCTATATTAGTTCTGAAAGCAGTCTTATTGCAGCCGTTGGCATTGAAAAATTTGTTATTGTGGAAACAAAAGACGCTATTTTGGTATCTCCCCGGGACCGGGTTCAGGATGTTAAAAAAATTGTAAAGCAATTAAAGGATCATAACAGGAATGAAATAGTCAGTCATCGAAAAGTTTATAGACCCTGGGGCAGTTATGAGACCATCGATGCTGAACACAGATTTCAGGTAAAGCGAATTACAGTTATTCCTGGAGCAAAGCTGTCTTTGCAAAAGCATTTTCATCGAGCAGAGCACTGGACAGTTGTTTCAGGGTCAGCCACAATAACCAGGGGAGAAGAGCAGATGCTTCTCAAGGAAGATGAATCAACTTATATCCCTTTAGGAACCCTGCACCGTTTAGAGAATCCTGGGAAGATACCTCTTGAACTCATTGAAGTTCAGTCCGGCTCTTACCTGGGTGAAGATGATATCGTCAGGTTTGATGATGTTTATGGAAGGAAAGAGGATTGATCCCTTCTATAAAACAATCCTTTGATGACAAAAACTATTGCAAAGCAAATAAAAATATTTAACACTGTTTTTTCAATAAATATGTGTTCCCAATGTTTGTAAAAGCCAAATTAATTACGGAGCCGGTACATGACAGATGAAATCTCACAAAGTATGAAAGGAAAATTTCTCCTTGCAATACCAGGGCTTCCAGATCCCAATTTTTCCCAGACAGTGACATGCATGTGTGAACATAACGAGTTCGGCGCTCTTGGTTTTATTATAAATAAAGTACATCCGCTTCTTACAGGAAGAGAATTATTTGAGGATTTGGAGATTCAATGTGACAAGAGTGTTGATAGCCTTGAAATATATCTTGGCGGGCCGGTCCAGCCAAGTGGGGTTTTTGTTCTCCATGGCCTACCCTTTGAGTGGAATGAAAGTTTAAGAGTTACAGACAAACTGGCCTTGAGTAATTCAAGGGATATCCTTGAGGCTATAGCTCTTCAAAAAGGCCCTAAGTCCTTTATGGTGGTACTTGGATGTGCAGGATGGGGGCCCATGCAATTGGATAATGAATTGCATGATTCAGCCTGGTTGACCTGCCCACTATCTGAAGAAATTATTTTTTCAACAGGTACTGATTTGAAATATGAGAAAGCATTGATGATGATATAAAATTTTCTTATGCTAAAATCATGATAAATAAAACAATCTCAAAAAATTCAGTTGAAAAAATAGTTGAAGATGCACTAACTATTTTTCAATTGGTGGAAGATATCCCGCAATTGTGGGATCAATCATTTAATACATACAAAACAAACTGTGCGGCGATTCCAGGATATATCAGTGAAGGGCGACTGAAAATAGCTGTTGTCGGTGTTATTAAATCCGGGAAAAGTACCTTTGTCAATTCCCTGGTTGGAAAGGAATTGGTTAAAAGAGGGGCAGGGGTTATCACCTCGATTACCACAAGGATTCGAAAAGGGAGGAAAAACCAGGCAACCTTTTATTTTAAATCCTGGGATGACATAAATTCTCAAATACAAAACGTTTTATTGCTTTTTCCAGATGAAGGAACAGACAATAAATTATTGAACAATTTTGATATCAGAAGAAAAAATGACAGAAATTATCTAAAAAAAGCATATCAAATCCTTATTAAAGATTTCCCAGATGAAAAGGCTCAAATACGACCTGAAATCCTATTGATTAAATATGCGCTTTTCGGGTTTGACAAGTGCAAGGATCTCGTTAATGCTGATGAGAACATTATACGTTTTAAATCAAGAGAGTTTGATAAACATAAGGCCTATACTTCTGATCCGAATATTGCATTTTACTTAAAGGATGTCTGTATTGATGTTTTTGGTAAAACATTGGATCCCAATTTGGAAATTGCCGATTGCCAGGGAGCTGATTCAACTGATCCGGCTCAGTTGGAGCAGATTTTAACTTATCTTGAATCATCAAATTTGATTATCTATTGCATCAGTTCTCGAATCGGATTAAGGCAGTCGGATATTACGTTTTTAAATCAGATTAAAAATTTAGGGCTTTTCGAAAATATTATTTTTATCAATAATTGTGATTTAACTGAGCATGAAAACCTTGATGATTTGATAAAAATAGAAACAAGCATTCAACAGACCCTTGACTTCTTAGAGATTCATCCTCAAATATTCTCTTTTTCTTCGCTATATAATCTTTTTTTAAATCTTGAATCCAAATTAAATAAAAAAGATAAAAACCGATTAAAATTTTGGCAGGAAGAAAAGAAAATTGTTCAATACTGTGACATTAAAACTCAAGAATTTAATTCTTTGTTTAAACAAGTCATAGATAAAAACAGGTATGAGATTTTAATCTCAAATCATTTGAAACGTCTTGATATTATAATTGGCCAATTGGATCAAAAGATTGATATTTATCTTGATTTGCTTTCTTCCGACAAGGTAAAAGAAGAATCTGCAAAACAGACTTTGGATAATGTAGTTAGCAATTCCATCCGTTTGGAAGCTATTGTTGACAATTCCTTTAAAGGAGTTGTCAAAGGTTTAAAACAGGAAATTGAATCAAATTTAAAGAATGTGTTTGTCCATGATGACAAAGCCATCTTAAAAAAGGCCCAGAACTATATTTGGACAATGGTCCTTGATGTGGAAAAATATAAATCAAAGACAAATGAATCAGGATTTAATCAAATTTTGTATTTAATGTTTCAGGACTTTAAACGCGGGCTGGACTTATTTGTTATAGAGGAAGTTAAACCCGAATTAAAAAGATTTGTTCAAGACCAGGAAGCAAAAATAACTTTATATTTTCAATCTTTATTTGATTCATACCAGATCGACTTGATAAAACCTGAACACTATTCACAGTTTGAAACCGACTCAAAATGGACTAATCCCAAAGTTGATTTTAAGATGTCTGTTGATATTGGTAATATAAAAAAAATAATGGGTCTTAATTTACCGTCCATAATTTTTGAGGCAGAATATACAAAAAGGATCAAGACCAATGTATTCACCGATTTTAGCCTGCAGACCCTGTCACAAATATTGTCTTCATTATTTAACCGCAAATCTGGTTTTTCATTTTCTCCAGGATTAAAAACAGCAGCCTTAAAAATAAAAAAAGAAAACCAAAAAATAATAATAGATCAATTTGAACAATACCACACGAACTTGAAAACAGGATATTTTTTTCCGTTGATTGAGGCTGCCACAAGAGATTTTAAAGAAAAGACAAAAGAACAATTCAAGCAATATCAGTTTTTTAAAGAGGAAATGGATAAGGTTTTTTATTTAAAAAACGATGAAAAAAAAGAGCAAAAAAAGAAAGTGCAGGCTATAAAATTGAGAATTAAAAGCCTGTCTTGTGACATTGCATCCAGTTCAGAAATATCAAAATCTTAAATCCAGTCTTCCTTTTTGATTTTTTTTGAGACACAGGTTGACAATTGATCTGGTGTTATATCAAGGTGACTAAAAATTTTATTTTCCAGGTTTAAAGTGTTCTTCCACATGATTTTTATACGATCTTTAAATTCTATTTTAGTCCCATATCGTACTTTTATATATTCCAGTCTTTTATTCAGAGATACCACTTTGTCATGTAATATCCTTTTGTCAGAATAATTGACTATTTCCTGCACGGAAACAGAGGAATTATTGCTATAAGAATCCAGAATTACGTGTTGACGGATGACATCCCCTACTTCAGGATATCCAAGCTCTATTAACGCTTTACATCCGGTTTCAGAATGATTTTCCTTTGTATCAAAACTTCTGGTTTTTGTTATATCATGAAGTAATGCGGCGGAAGTTGCCAGTCTGTAATCAATGGCAGGAGAATGCTTTTTTAGCTCAAGACTTAAAAACAATGCCACATTGGAAACCATTATGGAATGATCAATAATATGATCCATCATGGTCATTCTTTTTATTAATCTAAAACATTCTTTTTTTGATGGTACGTTCATGGGTCAGGCTTTATTAATTTTTAATAATTATAAAATACTATTGAAGTTATACCCCTTACTGTTATGATAGAAAAGGATTTTTGTAAAGGTTGGATATAATTAAAATGTTTAAAAAAATTATTTCAGGTGGACAAACCGGAGCCGATCAGTCTGCACTTGATGTCGCCATTAAATTCAATATTGACCATGGCGGATGGATACCAAAAGGTCGCTTGACTGAACAAGGACCTTTGCCGGATAAATACCAGTTAAAGGAAATGGACACAAAAGATTACAGGGAAAGAACAAAGCAAAATATCATTGATTCCCATGGTACTGTGATTATTTCCCGGGGTAAACTTACCGGCGGGTCCAATTTTACCCAAAGTTTTGCAAAGGTAGTCGGCAGACCTAATTGTTATATAGACCTTTTAAGCTGTGAGGAGTTTGAAGCAGCCATTATTTTAAAATCTTTTATAATGGAAAATCAAATTCATGTATTAAATGTAGCCGGGCCTAGATTGAGCCGCCATCCATGGATATACATGGATGTAAAAACGATTTTTGAAACCACGCTCTATCTTTTTTTTCTTGATATGGGCCAGGACAAGATGATTAAAAAATACATTTCTTCAGAAATAGTTAAAGAGGCCTTCCCCCCAAAGATGGAAGTTGCGATTGACTTGATTTGTGGGGATCTTAAGCTTAAAACAAAGACCTTTATTGCAAAATTAAACCCTAAAAACATTAACATCCTATATTTTGGAATGCTGGAATATGTAAGGCATCGCGTAGGATTTGATATGGAAAATCAATCACTTTTCAAACAGTGCTCCGCTATGGTAGGGCTTGATAATTATACTATTGAAGATGCAGTTATGGAAATTCTAAAACAATTGAAACATAATCTTGAAAAAAATCATATATTGCGGGTGGTTAAATGATACCGATCCGCGATAACCAGCCTTCTAATTGTTTCCCTGTTGTAACCTATATTCTAATGGGAATTAATGTGCTGGTATTTATTCTGCAGATTCAAATCGGATTTAATAATGAAGTCTTTTTTTATTCTTATGGGTTGGTTCCAGCAAAATATACGGTCCATGAAATGACGCGGCATTTTTCTTTGGCCAATCAATTATTTTCCATTTTGTCTTATATGTTTTTACATGGCGGGTTTTGGCATTTTGTTGGAAATATGTGGTTTCTATATATATTTGGAGACAACGTTGAAGAGCATTTCGGTGCATTAAGATTTTTGGGCTTTTATTTGATTTGCGGCATTATCTCAGGGTTTTTTCATTTTCTTTTGAATCCCGTATCCATGGTCCCCACCATTGGTGCAAGCGGTGCCATAGCAGGTGTTATGGGAGCTTATTTTCTGCTGTATCCAAAAGCGCGAATCTTGACTGTTATCCCAATCATCATTTTCCCCTGGTTTGTTGAAATACCGGCTTTTATTTTTCTTGGCGTCTGGTTTATAATTCAGTTTATAAATGCTGCAGGCGCTGGCGCAGGAGCGGGTATTTCCTGGTGGGCCCACATAGGAGGTTTTATAGCAGGGCTTGCACTGGTTAAGCTTAACAAAAACTTGCCCCAAACAGGTTCAAAACAAAAAATCAGCAAATTTACCACCAAAAAGCATTCTCCAAAGCTTCAAATGGTTGTTGCTTCAGGTAGTCCGGACAGTCCTGACCTTCATGGGAATATTGATATTACTTCCATTGAAGCCATAGCGGGAACAAATAAAATGGTGACAATTCCCTGGGGGTTTTACAAACCCTTATACAGGGTTAAAATTCCTCCGGGGGTGAGGCAGGGAACGCGGTTGAAACTTTCCGGAATGGGTAAATCCGCTCCAAATGGGGCAAAAGGGGACATGTACCTTAAGGTTAAAATTAAAAATGCGATTTAAAAAAATTATAACAATAATGGCATGGCTTTGCCTGGGTTTTATAATTATCTGTCTTTTTTTATTGGTTAACCTTTCCAATATTGTGGAACCTCAGATCGAAAAAAGGCTTGCGCAAATTTCAGAATCTTATGATATTGAATTTGACATACAAAAAATAGGCATTTTTAATACATTTATTTCCAGAATTCGTATCAATAATGAAATTTTAATTGATTCGATAAATATTGACTATGATATTAAAAACTTTTCATCAATACATCTTAATAAGATAACTATATCCGGTCTCAGCTTGAATGCAAGCCTTGATAAGAATAATAAAATTAAGATTGATGGCCTTAAATTTTCCAAACCATCAAAAAATCAAACCAAAAGCCTTGATTTGTCTTTTTTGCCGTTTCTGCCTGATAAAATTGTTTTGCAGAATTCTAAAATTGTATTGCTTGCAAAGAATAATGAATTTTTAATTCCGTTTGATGTGCTTTCAATCTTGAGTTCAAAGGATGAAAAGATCCTTGCAAAGATGATGCTGTTTCCTTTTGGAGAAAAAATCAGCACCCTTGTAACATATGACTTTAACAAGGGTATTGAGTATTTAAAGATTGAAGGCAAGTCTTTTGATTTAGGTCATATTACTCAATTTATTTCAAAAAAAATCAGTGGGTTACAATTGAAAGGATTGGCTGACTTTAATCTGGAAACAACTTCCCCTAAAAAGAAATGGAAAATACAATTATCAGAGGCAAGCCTTACACAGCCAATCGAGGCAAGCCTAAAAGATTTGTCCACAACTTTATTCATCGACAATCAAAAGCTTAACGCCAGCGGTTCATTTAACATTTCCCATAGGATGCTGCCTGCAACTCAAATAGAATATGACTTAAAACTTGATTTAAAAAAGGATAATTATTTTGATTTAAGTATGAAAAACAGCAAAATACTATCCCATGAATTTGAATATGAATCAATTGCCGGATCTCTGAATGATCCTCAATTAATTGCCAGATTCAATGGTATTCCTTCAAAAGTCAGTGGGCAAATCAACCTTAGTTTGGGCAAAGGCAGTATTCAACGTCAAAAAGACAGCTTTAAATTTGATGATGCAAAAATAATATCGGATATTGTTGCTGATTTTACCGATCAGGGTAATGGAGTAAGCTCTAAGTTAAGTTTAACTGGAAACAATATCAGGATCAAATCAGATTTAATGGAGTCAACCTTTCCTGCAGCAAGTCTTTCCGGCTCATTTCACCTTGATAAAACCAATACACCTTTGGTTAAAATGGTTTTAAAGGCTTCCAAGGGGAAAATATCAGCGTCTGAATTTAAGACTTATGCATCTGGTTTAAATCTTGAAATACCATTCCATTATCCAAATACCCCAAAAAAAGTATATGGCAATTATTCCATTTCGAAACTTTCATACAATAATCAATATAAATTCAGTACTTCCGGTAAAATACTTCAAACCGGTTTAAAAAAATTTCAAATCAGCGGGGATGTAAATTTTTTGACAATATCTGATTTAAAAGCTCAATTCAAATCAATTGTCTGGTTTGAAAAAGGTCTGAATGCATCACTGGATTTTAATACAAACCATGTTAAACTAAATTTTGCAGACATTGAAAATATAATTCCTCAAAACCTTCAAACCGCAGATTTTGATATGATAGTTTTTGCCAAAGGTAAAGCCCGGTTTTTAAATCATCATTTAAAAACTTCCATGAGCCTTAACATAAATGATGGAAAAATCTTCATGCCTGATACAAACTTCACTGCTACCGGTATCAATGCAACCATAGAGCTTAATGACCTGCTTGCATTGGAAAGTGTCCCAGGTCAGATTTTGACCATTGATACAATTGAAGTCAATAAGATCAAAATCGATAATGCAAAAATTCGATTCACAATTGAAGATGGCAAATCCCTGCTTATCGAAAATATTCGGTTCAAGTGGTGTAACGGGCTTGTTTCAACAGAATCCATTCGATTCCCCCAAAAGAATAACTCCTATTTTTTAACCTTTTATTGCGATCGATTGGAAATGACACAACTCTTAAAACAGATGGGTGCTTTCAATGCACAGGGAAGCGGGACCTTGAACGGACGTATTCCTGTGCTTTATTCAGATGGGGATATTGCTTTTGACAATGGATTCTTATTTTCAACTCCTGGCTCCGGGGGTAAAGTGGTGATTGAAAACTCAGACAGGATAATTGCAGGCATTTCTTTGGATAATCCTCAATTTGCCCAGCTTGATTTGGCTCAGGAGGCATTAAAAGATTTTGATTATCATTGGGCAAAACTTGTTTTTAATAGTTTTGAAGACACACTTGATGTTAAAATGGAGTTGAATGGAAAACCTTCAAAAGTTTTACCTTTTGAGTATCGAAAAGAGTTCGGGGGATTTGTCAGGGTAGATGCCTCAAGCCCTGGATCACAATTTGAAGGGATAAAACTGGATGTAAATTTAAAACTTCCCTTTAATGATGTGATGAAATTTGGTAATAAAATAAAATCAATTTTTAATTAAAAAAAGGAGAGCGTATGACCAGAAATTTATTTTTCATCGCATTGGTTTTTAGCCTTTATCTTTTTCAAGGTTGTCAGACACGCCATGAAATCGAGGTTAAACCGATTGAGTCAACTCATCAAGTTGAAGTAAAGCCAATCAAAGTAGAGCCAATCCACATAACCATTGATATAAATGTCAGAGTTGAAAGAGCCCTTGATGACTTTTTTGATGATATTGAAGCTGCTGAAGATAAAATTAAAAATTAGGAGGAAGTATGAATATACAAAAAATCTTTAAAATATATGTTTTGCTGATTGTTTGTCTGATTGTTTCATCTCAGCTTGCTTTTGCCGCTGGAATTAAAGAGAGGATGAAACAGAGACTGCCCGTGATTGCAGATTTGAAAACAAAAGGAATTATTGGGGAAGATAACAAAGGCTATCTTGGATTTGTAACCAGTACAAGGGCTCAGGATGGAGTTGTTGCCGCTGAGAATACAGATAGAAAAATGATTTACAAGCATTTTGCTAAACAACAGAATACCACTATAAATGTTGTGGAAAAAATTCAGGCCAAGCGAAAAGCTGCAAAGACAAAACCGGGAGAATTTTTCCAAAAGCAGGACGGGTCCTGGCATAAAAGATAAATTCTACAGTTTGTTCCTATCAAGCCATCTGTCATCAAAAAAAATTGCAAAAGGCTTGGTACATAACAGCAAAATTCTTATGGCAGGCATGATCTTGGCTACATTGATGTTGATCATGCCTGCATCTCAGGTTCGAATAGATCCTTCTGGTGTCTCTTTTAATACCGGCGATTCCAAAGGTTACAAAGACTATCTCTCATTTGTTGAATCCTTTGGCACAGATGACTATATCCTTTTAGCAGTTAAAAACGATCTTCAAATATCTGATCCAAAATTAAAAAAAAGAATTCATATCGTCAATAAAGAACTGACTGCAATAGAGTCCACTTTAAAGGTTATAGATCTTGGCACAATAGAATCATCTGATATGTTCAAAATTATGGGTACACCACATTTTTGGGATGAAAAAATAATTACCAGTTTGTACCCGGTTATTCCCGGGCTCAGTCGATTGATTTCAAGTGATATGAAAACCATCGCATTTATAATTAAAATCGACAATGAAAAGCTTAATGGGTTCCAGCTGGAAACACAGCTTAAGAAAATGAAACAAATCATTGCGAATGTGTTTCCTGAATATCCCCATTGCTATGCTGCTGGAATACCTGTTTTGAGAGCAGCCTTTGAACGTCACAATCTGGTTTCCGCCCTTGTGTTTGGATTTCTTGGACTGTTATTTGGAATTCTTCTTGCTTTTTATATTTTCAAGACCCTGTGGGCGGGTATTATGGTTATGCTGACAAGTTCAGGTTCTATTTTATGGACCCTGGGATTCATGGGAACTTTTGATCTTGCATTGAACCTTGCCACAGGATTAAGTTTTGGTTTTATCCTTGTTGTTTCCACAACAACGGTTTTTCATATTATTTCAAAATATATTCAACTACTAAAACACCATTCAAAGGATAAGGCATTGATTAAGACCTTTGAAATTGTTCTTCGCCCTTGTTTTATGTGTGCTCTGACTACTTCAGCAGGTTTTCTCAGTCTGACAATAAGCCCTGTTAAAATGGTACAACAGGCCGGGATTATCATATCAATTGGTGTGATCATAGGCTTCTTGTTGACCCTGATTATAACATCCTTTGTTCTGCCCAGGTTTATTTTGTTCAATCAATCAATCATTCATAAAACAAAAAAAGATTTTCTTGAACAAAATATAAAAAATTATCTTACTGCAGGTTTTAAAAACCCCGGGCTATCCTTATTGGCAGGTTTTTTAGTTTTAATTTTTATGGCAACAGGAATACCTAAAATTAAAACGGTTAAGCATTTAACAAATCCATTTATCAAAACCACCCGGGAGGCTGAAGATCTCCATTTTATAGAAAAAAATTTATCGACGGCAACTTCTTTTTCAATTCTCCTGACATCGTCGAATAGCTATTTTGATTCGAGAAAATTTTGGTACGATCTTTATCAATTTGAAAAACAAATCAAATCCATCAAAGGCATTCAAGGGGTTGAGTCATTGACACCTCTTGTTTTTCGTCTGGCCCTTAAATTGTCTCCAATCGGCATCAAACCTGAAATTATTTTTCATCAAATTTTATCAAAAAATTCGAAAAATGATATGATACGATCCTATTTAGACCCTGATTTAAAAAGAATTAGAATAATCGTTCATATTCAAAACAAAACATCGAATCAAATAGAAGCCATCCTAAAACAGGTTGAAAAAGTAGCCAAAGAAGCCTTTACACAAAAGGCCAGTGCTACATTGTCCGGGCAACTGATCCTGCTCAGAACTCAAACCACAGATCTTGTGTCATC
>Ga0307988_1000752_pt1 | contig 20806 bp, 15 predicted proteins | sample EllFjometagen183_FD_203166 | JGI IMG/M metagenome (GOLD analysis project Ga0307988, IMG submission 203166) | Marine microbial communities from Ellis Fjord, Antarctic Ocean - #183 | ecosystem: Environmental > Aquatic > Marine > Unclassified | place: Southern Ocean | collected 2014-10-08 | reverse complement strand
TACAAAATAGGTTATACTGACCCGCCTAGTTTTCCATGCCTGCGGCAGGCAGGAATCTCCCAATGAACATGTTGTCATTTTACTTCATTAACTTTAAACTTTCCTGCTTTTAACTTTACAAACTTTCAACTTCATTACTATCTTTGTCCAAAATTAAAACATAGATATGATAACCATAAAACGATTTGCATTTAATCCGTTTCAAGTAAATACCTACGTACTTTCTGACCCTAAAGGCGAATGTATAATAATTGACCCCGGTATGCAAGGTGATGCCGAAGAATCCAAAATTTTAGATTATATTTCCAACAACAACCTTAAACCAGTTATGTTGTTACTCACTCATGCTCACATTGATCATATAGTTGGTAATGGTTTCATAGCCGAAAAATATAATCTGGAATTAACAGCTCATAAGGATTGTGTTCCTTTTCTTGAGGGTGCTGAATCCTATGCCACATCATTTGGGCTTACACTCGAAAAAGTTAAAAGCATAGATAATTTTATTGATGAAGATACCGTAATAAAATTTGGTGATTCAGAACTTAAAGTATTATTCACCCCCGGCCATGCCGATGGCAGCTTATGCTTTTATTCAGCTAAAGATAAATTTGTAATTACAGGAGATGTATTATTTAACCAAAGCATTGGTCGTACTGATTTAAAAACAGGAGATTACGATTTACTTCAAAAAAATATCTGGGAAAAATTATTTACACTTCCTAATGAAACAGTTGTTTATCCGGGTCATGGTCCCGAAACAGGAATTGGTTTTGAAAAAATGCATAATCCATTTGTGGCAATTGGAAAAGAGTAATAAATGCTTTTTTGTCTGTGGGGCATATAATTATTGTAAAAAAACTTAAATCGTTTCTTTTTCCCTATAGGGGATATATTTTTCTTTTTTATTAATCGCCTACAGCGAATTCTTTTAACTCAGTTTTTTTTACAATAATCGCAACCGCTACGCGGTATTTTCCATAACTATTGGCAAGATTAGAACAACTCGCTCATTCGGATTTGCAATCCGAATGTAATAATGTCAGATTTTAAATCTGTAATTAATAAAGTACGGGATTGCAAATCCCGAACAGCCTGTGTACGGTTATTAAGTATAGAATTATACCTATCAGCCAACGAGGGTGGAATCCCAAAAAACCTGTACTAAAAAATTGCAATATTATTTCTCATAAAAGTGCATTTCAAGAATATACTGATACACAGATTCGGGCATCCAGTAGCTCATATTCTTCTTTTCTTTAATACCTTTACGTATAAAACTTGATGATATTTCCATAAGTGGAGCTTCGTACATTTTTATGGATTCGTAATTGGAATATTTTTCCATATTGTACCCCGGTCTGGGATAAACATAAATACTATATTGATTAAGTATTTCGTTATAATTTTTCCATTTATGAAAATGCGGAAAAATATCAGTGCCGCAAATTATAACAAACTCTTTATCAGTATTATACTCATTTAGCCAAGTAAGTGTATCAATGGTATAAGACGGTATCGGCATACTAAATTCAATATTCGATACTTTTAGCCTTTTACTATCTTCAACGGCTAATCTTACCAATGCCAAACGGTGATAGTCAGCTAGCAAACTACTCTTATTTTTAAGCGGGTTTTGTGGCGAAACAACAAACCATACTTCATCAAGGTCAGTAAATTCAGCCATATAATTAGCCAAAATTAAATGTCCGCTATGAATTGGGTTAAACGACCCAAAAAGCAATCCTATCTTTTTTGATTTTTTCATTTCAAATAATGGTTAAATCATTACAGCTCCTAACCTGAATAAACCAGAAAACTCAAATAAATTCCAATTTGTAAAAAAATAAATTCCAAACCAAACACATTTTCACATCTAGTAGTTTGTGTTATTGATATTTGTGATTTATTTGTTATTTGACAATTGTTATTTGTTATTTCCTGTCATAAAATACACTAATATTAGAAGTCTGATACTAAGGTACAATCAAAATCTTACCCAAACTCATATCAGATATATAGTTTCTCAACCCCTTAGCAATATCATCCATTGTTGAAACCCCAATGATATTTGTGCCATATGCTCCGGAAATAAATTTATCCTGTAGCTTTTCCGATATTTGCTCTAAATCACCTTCTTCAAGCTCAGCTTTCCAGTACATAAGGTTAAACCCTGAAATAATTTTGTTATTAAAAATTACTTCCATAACATTAATATCAGTAATTGGTTTACCCGATAAACCACCGTAAACAACCAACTCCGAATCGCCGGGCAGTGCATTGTAAATTATCCCCGACAAAGAACCTCCTACGGCATCATAAGCCACGGTTGGATTTAATTTTAAGACAAGTTGATCTAATTTTTCAGTAAAATGTTCATCAGTTTCGACGAGCACATTTTTTGCACCATTACTAATTAATAAATCGGCAGTTTCTTGCTTTCTAACAATATCAATTACATCAATATTATGTTCAGCAGCCATTGTTCGTAAAAACAAAGCCACTTGACCACCCGATGCATTCTGAATAATTGCCTTACTTTCGCGCATAAGAGCAATTTCGAACATGCCATATGCAGTAAATGGATTTACAGTAAAACAAGCTGCTTGATTCATATCCATTTCATCCTTAAGCAAAATAATATCACTTTTGTTAGCTACAACAAATTCAGACCAAGTGCCAGATCTATCATCCTGAACAAAACAGCTTACATTGTTACCAATAAGATGCTTGGCATTTTTACCTGCATCAACAACTTTGCCCGATGCTTCAAAACCGGGAGCAGCGGGCAAAGGTTTTACAATATTATACACACCTTGAATAAATGCAATATCACTTGGGTTAACTGGTGCTGCATAAACCTTAATAATCACATCATCATCAGTTGCAATTGGCATTTCAACATCAATTACTTTGAGCCCTAACATGGCTCTTATAATATTTTTATTGTAAGATGGTAGAGTTATTGCCTTCATGATTCTATTCAAACGAAAGTATTGTGTCCTTAATAATTCCAAGTGCTGTCATAAGCTGATCTTCGGTAATTACCAAAGGTGGAGCAAAGCGAATAATATGGTCGTGAGTTGGTTTTGCCAACAATCCATTTTCGGCCATTTTTATACAAACATCCATTGCAGTTTTACCATTTTTTGGTTTAATAATTACTGCATTTAGCAATCCCTTTCCTCTAACCAATTCAATCATATCTGAATCAATATTGCTAATTTCATTACGGAAAATATTACCAAGGGCTTCAGCTTTATTTGCCAAATCTTCGTCAAGAACTACCTGTAGAGCAGCCATTCCTATTCTTGCTGCTACCGGGTTTCCTCCAAATGTTGAGCCATGCTGGCCAGGTTTAATGGTGAGCATAATTTCATCGTTGGCAAGCACTGCAGATACAGGATATGATCCTCCCGAAAGTGCTTTTCCGAGTATTAATATATCAGGATGAACATTTTCGTGATCGCAGGCAAGCATTTTTCCTGTGCGAGCAATACCTGTTTGCACTTCATCGGCAATGAAAAGTACATTTTTTTCTTTACACATGTTAAAGGCTTTGGTTAGGTATCCTTCGTCAGGAACAACTACACCTGCCTCACCTTGAATTGGCTCTACCAAAAATCCTGCTACATTTGGATCTTTTAGTGCAACTTCCAATGCTTCCAGATTATTATAAGGAATTACAATAAAACCTGGAGTATATGGACCAAAACCCTCTTTCGACTCAGGGTCGGTAGACATTGAAATTATTGAAATTGTACGACCATGAAAATTGTCGGCACACACAATAATTTTTGCCTGATCAGTCTCAATTCCTTTTACATCATATCCCCATCTTCTGCATAATTTAAGTGCAGTTTCATCGGCCTCAGCACCTGTATTCATAGGTAATACCTTGTCGTACCCAAACAACTCGGTAATATATTTTTCGTAAACACCTAATATATCACTATAAAAAGCACGCGATGTAAGGGTAAGGGTTTGCGCCTGATCAACCATTGCACCTACAATTTTTGGGTGACAATGACCTTGATTAACTGCAGAGTATGCTGATAAAAAATCGAAATATTCTTTACCTTCAACGTCCCATACTTTAGCTCCTTTTCCTTTTGAAAGAACTACTCCCAATGGATGATAATTATGTGCACCATATTTATCTTCTAATTCCATTGCCATTTTTGATGTCATTTTTTCTGCCATAATAGTTGTTTTTTATCGCCTTCTGTGTGTCTCAATAGCAGATACATAGTGGCTTAAAGAAAACGTCAATAACTGCGTTACGCTTGCATTTAAAACCGATTATTTACAAAAGTAAACTCCTGGGTTTTAAATACTTCGCAAGCCTTGTTCTTAAAGCCTTCTTAAAGCCATTTAAAAAATATGGAGTTTTCTTAGAGACTCTACATAAAACGAAAATGTTAAAAATATTTGTCGTCAAAATTAGTACTTTAATATTGTGATTGCTATGTTTTAAAAAAAAATATTTAGAGCTGTAAAGTAACTACTTAGTCTTTGCAAGAAAACGCCAAATACAACTGCGTTACTCTCGTTTTGAAAACAGTCATTTACAAAAGTAAACTCCTTGATTTTCAAAGCTTCGAAAGCCTTGTCTTTGACGCTTTCTTATAAAAGACCTGAAAAAAGAGGTGTTTTCTTGCTGGCACTACTTAAGACCACTGCAAAACTGATTTTACAAAAATATTGGGGGGGGTATTGTTATCGTTGTTTGATTAGATTGGTTATTTGATTTGATTGATTATTCGTTTATTTGGTTATTTGGTTATAGTTGCGTTAACCAATTATAATTCCATACTTCCGATAAATAAATTGAATTATTTTTTTCTTTATTGAGGCAGAAAATATTTAAATAGCCAAAGCTCTGGAAATATTTACTAAAAAAAAAAGGAAAAAAGAAACAATTTATATCGGTAATTTGAGGTTATAGTTTGTGTTAGCCTACAATAGAAACCATAGAAGCAATAGTAACAATAGCAGCAGTTGTTGCTGGATTGTGGTAAGGATTGGAGTGATAGCTTATTGAAATTACAATGGTATTTTTGTTGGTAGAGAGAGGCGAGCAGAGTAAGCCCTCTTTTCTGCTTACAAAAAGCCAATTGTAATGAAATAACTACAAACGAAAAGCCTGATAGCCTGCCTCCATATAATTATGATTAGAACAAGTTATTTATGGCAGGATAACCACCCAAATAAAACAAAATTACAGTAAATGCCTGAATGGCAGTAATATCCACTCAAAGAGTTTATTTATAAGAGGCCTGTTTTTCCAATGATTATAATCAAATTTCACCGAATCAGACATTGTAATTTTCATATGACTATTAACCTGCTTGGCAACATCCTTATTATCGCCGATTAGCATAATTTCGTACATATATCTAAAACTGCGATAATCAAAATTGGATGAGCCAATTGCAAATGTTTTTTTGTCGATAAGCATCATTTTTGCATGAAGATTGTTTAGCTCATAAAAAAGTATATTAACTCCTGCCTTATACAGTGGGCCAAAGTATTTATTTCGAAGTATATCGATGAGCGTTACATCGGAGTGCCTGGGAAGGATAATATTTACGCTAACCCCCTTCAGTGCAGCATCGACAAGTGCTTTACGCAGAAAGAAACCTGGCAAGAAATATGGAGTTTCGATGGTTATGCGTGATTTGGCACTTTTAATAAGTCTGATAAACTTGCTATTTATGTGCTTAAGTGCGATGGAAGGCACATCTCTTACAATTTCGAAATTACCAAATTTTACTAGCTGTGCTTTAGTTGGAATATGAAATGTGTATTTATTATAATTATTAAAATCCTGCAGAAAAAGCTTTACAAATGTGGGAGTTATATTAGTTTTTATTCGCAAAACTGACTCCCTCCAGTTCATGTTATAAGCTGTAAGATTTGAAGACCCAATGTAAGTTATTATGTCATCAATAAGTACGAGTTTTCGGTGATTACGTCGATGACCCTTTGTAAAAATATCAGAATTGAATTTTATTTTTTCAAAAAACCTAACCTCCCCTTTAAACTTTATTAATTTCTCAAAATAACCATGATCGACTGAGCCTGCACCCCAATAATCAATTAACACTTTTACCTCAACACCCTCTTTTGCTTTTTTTGTAAGTACTCTTCTAAAACGTTCTCCTATTTCATCTTTACCAATTCTAAATGTTTCTATGTAAACATACTTCTTAGCCTTTTCAATATCCATAATCATCTCATTGTAATACCGCAAAGGGTCAGCAAAAAGGTGATATGGCTCTTTGAGTATCATTATGGTTTTCTTATACGGATGAACAATATATAAATCAATAATATTAATATTACAATTCCTGCAATGCCGGTTAATAGCAACTTATACTTTTTAATCTCTATAACTTGTCTCTCATTTTTTGCTTGCAGTAGTTGGCTTTCGAAGATACTTTCCTCAACTCTATATTTTATTTCAATATCCGTCATTTCTAGTTCATGGAGTTTATTTATAAGAGTATCTTTACCTATTGAAAAAAGCCTAAAATAATTCTCAAACTTTGAATAGTCGCCCAATTTTGCGTAGCAATGAATTAGAGCTTCATAGTTACTATTTATGAAGTCAACTTGTCCATTTTGCAAAGCCATTTTCAAGCTTTTTTGAAAATAACTAACAGCAATTTTAGTTCTCTCGGTTTTTTGATACAGTTCTCCTAAATTATAGTTTACCATTACAACGCCGGTGGAGGCCCCCAATTCGGAATATCTGTTTAAGCTAATTTCAAAATACTGGAGAGCCTTTTTAGTATCTTCCATGTTGGCAAAAAGCGTACCTAAATTATTATTTAACAAGGCAATACCAACCTTATCTTCCATACTATTTTTAAGATTAAGAGCATCATTATATAGCCGTAGTGCTGTTTTATAGTCTTTAAGCTCAAAATTATACACTTCTCCCATATTGGTAAGTACCTGCGAAAGTGCTCTTTTATTACCTGTTTTATAATACAAATCTTTTGCTTTTTGATAATATTCAAGAGCTTTTTCAAACCTATTCCACTTTCCATAAATAATACCAATACTGTTGTACGAATATGCTATTCCATCCAGATCATTAATTTCAGTAAAAATAAGTAGTGCTTGATAATAATTATCCAGAGCTTGCTGAAAACTGTTTCTGTAATAACTAATATTACCAATTTGAATTAACGAAATAGCCATTCCCTCACTGTTTTTAAGCTCTGATTCAATATCATAGGATTTAGTATAATAGTCTACTGCCTCATCAAAATCAGCCCATTCTTCATAAATAAGTCCAATATTATTTAAGCAGTTCGCCTGCCCTTTTTTGTTGTCAATTTGCTCATAAATTTTAAAACTTTGCAAGTAATAATCGAGGGCTATATCCATATTTCCCGAATAATAACTACTAATACCCAAGGACTTAAGAATACTTGCCTGCAGATTTTTGTCATCTAATTTTATAGCCAGTTCAAATGCTTGAACACCATAATTAATGCAATCATTAAACATTATATTTCTATAGGCTTCAGATAATGATAATAATGTTTGAGCTTTTTCTTCATTATTTGTAACCAACAATTGAGCATGTAAACTATCAATTTGTAGCATGGGCGATGCTATTCCAACTGAAGTATGAAATAGTAAAAAAAATATGACAATAATTAATTTATGCATATCTGCAAATTTAGTAAAAGAAATTGAGTTTTTACCATACGGATTAAATGTAAATGGTAAAAATAATAAACCATTGTTATATACAATGTGAAACTTTAGTAACAAACACATATCTTTGTAAAAATTCAAAAAAGCAATATAATGATAAAGTCGATGACTGGCTACGGTAAGCATGTAGCTCTTGCAGAAAGCTGGAAAGTAACCGTGGAAATACGCACACTAAACAGCAAACAACTTGATACTAACCTTCGTTTACCTCAAATATTAAAGGGAAAAGAAATTGAAATTAGAAAAACAATTGGCAAGGTACTACAGCGTGGTAAAATAGATGCTTTTATTTCCATAGAGCAAAACACTACCGATGCAGCGCCAAAACTTGATATTGAAATAGCAAAGCACTATTATGCGGAGTTAAAATCGATGGCTGATGCAATTGGTCAAAAATATGATAATGATTACTTATCCATAATTGTAAAAATGCCGGATGTGTTTGTGGCAAAAGCATCAGATATTAGTGATGAAGATGTTAATTTAGTTACCAATTGTTTGAGCAATGCTCTAGCTGCCGTTGATGAATTTAGAACAAATGAGGGAGCTGACCTTGAAAAAGATATTAGCCAACGCATTAACTCAATACTGAGCCTATTAACCAATGTGGATAAATTTGAAATACAAAGAGTTACTAATATCAAGGAAAGGATTAGAAGTAATGTGAGTAAATTTGAACTGGATCCGGCAACTGACAAAAATCGTTTGGAACAAGAAATGATTTATTACATTGAGAAACTCGATATTACAGAAGAAAAAGTAAGACTAAAGAATAATTGTGGTTACTTTCTTGAGAATTTGGAAAACGCAGAATCATCCGGAAAAAAACTTGGTTTTATTACACAGGAAATTGGACGCGAAATAAATACTTTGGGCTCAAAAGCAAATGATTCTGACCTACAGAAAATTGTTGTGCTGATGAAGGACGAACTGGAAAAAATTAAGGAGCAATTATTTAACATCCTGTAACAATGAACAAAAATAAGGGTAAACTTATTATATTTTCGGCACCATCAGGGTCTGGTAAAACAACCTTGGTAAAGCACCTTATGAAAAATATTGACAACCTTTCGTTTTCCATTTCGGCAACAAGTCGTAAAATGAGGGGTAACGAAATTGACAGAAAAGATTATTACTTTTTAACTGCTGACGAATTTAGAAAAAAAATTGGAAATGAAGAGTTTGTTGAATGGGAAGAAGTTTATGACGACAAATATTATGGTACTCTAAAATCAGAAGTTGAACGAATTATTACCACAGGGCAAAATGTAGTTTTTGATGTTGATGTTGTTGGTGGGGTAAACATTAAAAAATTATATGGCAATAATGCACTTGCCATATTTGTAATGCCTCCATCAATTGAAGTTCTTAAAAAAAGGCTGCAAAGCAGGGGTACTGACAATGAAAGCGATATAAAATCCAGAATTGATAAAGCAGAATACGAATTAACTTTTGCTGATAAGTTTGACAAGGTTATTATTAATGACAATCTTGAAAAAGCTCAAATTGAAACTGTTGATGCTGTTAAGGAGTTTATAGGATCTTATTTTTAATATTCGTGCTTTTTTTAGTAGAAAATCACAAATAGCAATGTTCAAATAACAAATAAATAACAAAATTCAATTTCAAAATCTCAAACTGCTTGCCATGCCTTAGGCGAAGTCTGGAATTTGAATATTTATAAAATTGGGATTTATTTGTTTTTTGTTTTTTTTGTCATTTATTATTTCCAGTTTATCTGGTTTAGGGTAATCCAAAATACAATTTGTTATTTCTCCAATGTTTTTAGATATTCATGTGCCCGATTCACTCTAGGCTCACTACTTTCGTAAAACCGATACAGTGAGAAATGTTTACCAACACCAAAATAAGACACCTTGTTTTTTGCATAAAAGTACTTTAGAACCTTCTCAATCTCATCGGCAGTATTAACATGTTCAAACTTCATTAAAACTCCATAATCCAAGCCGTGTTTCATTTTAAACTCAAGGCCTGTGGTCATTTGCCAGCCTAGTTTCCACAAAAATGTTCCTTCATTTGGTATGGATGTTCGCAATGTACCTCCCTCATTTAGTAGTATGCAAGATTTTGCAACCACAGTTGGAAGATTTGTAATATGTTCAAATGTTGCGACGGAAGTAATTCTGTCATATTTTTGGATTAAGTCAACATTATCAATATCATCATACATAGTATTGATTCTGCTAAGAAGTGGCGAGTTTGTATAGAGTTCGGAAAATGGTTCAATGGCATCATAATACTTTGTTTTTTCATGATGTAATTGATTTAATGTACCAGCACCTATTTCCAGAGTTTTTTTATCATAATTACTTTGAACATCTTCAGCAACTTTTTTATGCAACCATGCCTCAACTTTTTGAGCAATACCAGATGCCGTTGAGTCACCCTCCCTGTTTTCTTTATACTGATTTACATATATCAATCTATATGCTTCCGGAAGCTCTGTTCTTATTTTTGGATAACTACTAAACATTATTTATTCACTTTAATAAAAAATTTCACTAAGATTAACCTCTTTACCCATTATTATTTTACCATCAACATCTACCTTTGAGTTTTCTTCAATTAGCATCTCTGTTTTTGAATTCAAAATAATAGTGTTTTTCAAAATCATACTGGATGGACCAAATTCTGGTTTTTTCTGCAATAGCACAACACCATAATTACATGATTCTACTTTTGAATCTACAACCTCAACAACTGACAAATCCTTAGATGCAAAGCCAATATTTGAGTTTAGTATTGTGGTATTTGATATATAAACTCTTGAATTTTCTCCCCCACTAATACCCTTATCCTCAGCACCTATAATATTGGTGTTTTTAATAATAATATCACTTCCCGAAAAATCCAGCGCATCATTCCCAATATTGGTAAAAGAAGTATTTAACACTTCGCCAGTACAAAAATCACCATCAAATGCATCACCATAAATAAAACTAAATGAAGAATTACTCAAAGTAAAATTCGATCGAATAATATTAAGCGCATCCTCACATTGATTGCGGTAAAACACAGTGTTTGTGATATTTACATCCGATTCGTAGAAAGTAACAGCCCCTGTGAGTATCCAGTTTTTATAATCTAAAGTGTTTAGATTGTCAAATCTGACAAAATCAACCACTGAACTTGCATTAGCATTAAGCACTGTAAAACCACGTGCGGTAAAATCAGAAGAAGTTATCACAACTGGTGATTCTGATGTGCCTTGCATCAATACTGGAGAATGGCTTATAAATGCAGCACTATCAATCATATCTATTGTTGTTCCTGCTCTAAAATGTACAATATATCCCTCAGGGATTAAAACCGGATTAACTAAAACAGTTTTTCCTGATTTTATAGTTACTTGATTTCCATCAACCATCTCAATTAGTGATGTATCAGGAAAAGGAAATAAAGTAGTAAGCTGTTGCAGAGGAGTTGGCGCACCCGTAGGCTCAGGCCATTGATTTATTTCGATGTTAAAAAGCTCATTTGAACTAGAAATAGAAAAAAACAGATAGTTTACCTTGTTATTACTTACCATAATGGTTAACTCATCAGGTTTTCCACCCCTACTGGCTGCAAGCTGCGGAACAGGTACAATAATCTCTCTAATTTTTTTACTCACTTTACCAACTCCCAGTATGGTTATATCCTCAGTAAAAAAGCTACTAACCTTTAGCAAGGTTGAGTCACCAATTACCTTTTGCACGTATGCAACCACCAAGTTTGGCGCAAAAAACGAAGGTAGTACGGTGTCATAATCATCTCGTACAAACGAGGTGTTTTGCCAAACCTTATTTTCTTTTTTCATACTAATAACTTGCTGAATATAAGCAGGTAATTCCTTTCTTATTTTCTTGGCATTATCAAGTATTTCAGCCTCATAATATGTACTCTCATTGTACTCCATACTAACTAAGGAATCATAAAAAGTAACTTCATCACGATAACTATTAAAAACAGAGTCTAAAAAACTATTCTCTGAATATTTATCAAGATATTCAATATAATTATCTACGAAAGTGGTATCGTTAAATAATTCACGTACCATAATATATTCGTCGAGTTGGGTAATATCGTTATGAAGAAATCCGTAAATTATATCTTTTGGATTATTTTCCAAACCAATATCTGAATAGCAGTCGTAGGCAATTGGTTCGAGTTTACACAATACCGGGTTATAATAGAACCTTTGATTATGCCAAATTAAACCATGCCGTGCCATAAAAACATCGGCAATTGCATACATTTTTGCCAATAATTCAACATTAAAAATATCAGATGCAGCACGAAGCCGGTTACGATATTGCACCATGAGATTTTGTGCAATTAAAAACTGGTTAAATAAATTTGTGTCTTCCACAGTTTTGCCGGTGGAGAATGGCTTGATTACTGCTACATCAAAAACAGGAGTTTTTTTATTATTCATTTGCCTCTCCTCGTTTAGCACACGCGCATCCCAAAGAGCATCTTCAACAAAACGTAGCATTGGCCCTTCGCGGCGGTTTTGCGATTCAACCAGCTGCTTCACAAAATGCTCTTCCCAGGCATACAAACCCATATTTACACCATTTTGACTTAGAGGAATAAAACCATAACGTGTTGTAAGCAAGCCTTCTGAAATAATAAATTTATGCAATAGCCATTCGCTAACACCTAACCTTGCCATTGGGTTTTGAACAGAAAATACTTTCATCCCGTTCCATGAGTTATCCTTTTTAAGTTTAACACGGTACGACCATTTATAGCCATGCAAATGATCTAGCCAATCGCCCTTTAACCTAAGGTTGGCCTTCATCATTTTATTATTGCTAAATATAAAACCCTTAACCCAATCAGCATCTTCTGTTTGTAATATTCCTGCCGAGAAAGCTCGTTTGCGGGTATCCATCAGGCTGATTATATCGGTAGTATCCATCTCAAGATGAAAAGTAGGTAAGTCAAATTCAGGAAATGATTTGTGTTTTTGTATTTTCAATTTTAAATCATCATAAAAAACGGTGTCATTACCCGAATTCCATAAATAAAACTTCAGGTCATAGAAATCATTTACGGGAGGAACATGAAATTTAAGATTTAGTTTTTCCCATCCAGCCGTATCAGTTTCTACAGTCTTATCTGTTGTATAGTACTTTGTTGTTCCTGTAAGTACACACACCAAATGAGCTTTCACTCCCTTTTTCCAGATAGATACATCCACATAGCTATCGCGGTATATATGAGGGAAATTAATGGAAAGTACAAAGGCACTTTTTGGTGTTGAATATGCCGAATGATTTCCTGAACGACTTAGCAGTGTTGTTTGCTGTTTTCCACTATTAAAACTATAGCTGCTATCGTTATTTGCCATAAAACTTTTTCCATCACCCGACAGCACATCAAGGTCACTGTAAATTAAGAAGTCTGACTTTATTTCATTTCTAACACATGAACTTAGTATTAAGCTTGCAAACAAAATCAATATAGAAAATAGTTTACCTAAACCAATGAAATTGTCATTTGTTAGATAAGTTTTAGCGTGGAGACTAATAATATGACTGTATGTACTATTATAATTCATTTAGCTGTTCAATAAAAAATATCTCCAATGTTCTTTTTAGTTCCCATTATTACTGTATTATTCATAATAACCTTTGAGTTTTTCTCAACTAGCATTTCAACTTTTGAGTTTAATAATGGTGTATTCTTAAGTTGTATTTCCGATGGACCAAACTCAGGTTTCTTTTGAAGTAATACTAATCCATAATTACAATTTTCTATTTTAGAATCAATAACTTCAACAATTGAGAGATCTTTTGATGCTATACCAATATTTGAATTTTGGATAACGGTAGTCATAACAACTACTTTTGATTCTTCGCCGCCACTAATACCCTTGTCTTTGGCATCAATCACCTTTGAATTTTTAATTAAAATATCACTTCCCGAAAAATCCATTGCATCATTACCAATATTAGTAAATGAAGTATTAGTTACCTCACCTATGCAAAAATCACCATCAAAAGCATCCCCATAAATGTAATCAAACGATGAATTACTTAGCGAAAATTCCGAACGAATTATATTTAGAGCATCTTCGCATTGATTACGGTAAAATTTAGTGTTTTTAATACTTACATCTGATTCGTAAAAACTAACGGCTCCCGTTAATGCCCAACTATTATAATCCAGTGTATTTAATTTTTCGAATATTACATTGTTTAGTTCAGATTTTCCCTCAGCTTGAAGTACGGTAAAACCATTTCCTGTATAATCAGATGAAGTTATTACCACGGGATTTAGTTTGGTTCCAATCATGAAAACAGGCGAATAAGATATAATTAGTGCATTGTTAATGAGGTTAATATTGGTTCCAGCCGAAAAATGTACATTATATCCATCCGGAATAATAATTGGCTCATCAATAGTAAAGCTGCCATTTCTCACATAAATATTATTACCTGAAATTTTTTCAAAAAACTCATTATTCATATCCACTTTATCCCATAACTCTTGTTGTGGAGTAATACCGTCAGGGTATGGCCATGGCAGTATCGGAATTGAGTATGCGTCCATATTACCATCAGCCAAAAAGAACAAGTGATTGGCAGATGTATCCACGGTCAATGTTAATAATTGTCCGTTCATTCCACTCTCGTAAGCCAAAATATTAGCCTCATCAATAAAATAATCTGTAATAAGTTTTTTTCCGATGCCTGTACCAATAAATACTAGTTTGTCAGGATAATAATTATGAATACTTACAATCAAACTGTCGCCACTTTTTTGTTCAGTGTAAGAATTAACAAAAAATTCAGGTGTATTTTCGAATATCTTTGGTTTATTGTAAACATCATGTTGTAAATTGAAAGTGAATTCGTCATAAGATAAATTATCACTAATAATAATCTTTAACTCAGGTAAATATTTTCGGATTGCTTCTGCACTTTTTGCCAATAGTTTATTATCGTAGTGATAATTTGGGAATTCCAATTTAAGTAGTGAGTCGTAATGTGAAGCTTCCTGTTCCATTGTTCCCAAAAAACTATTAATAAAATCAGGTTTACTATAACTTTCAAGATAGTAGAGATATTTATCAATAAAAATAGAGTCAGTAAATAAATCATAAATAAGATAATCGTATAGTAATACAGGTTCTTTTTGTGTAATAGCTCTGTAAGCTACGTTGTCATTTATTGTAAGGTCGAGTTCTAAGTGTTCGGTATACCCATCAAAAGCAATTGGCTCTAGTTTACAAATTACAGGGTTGTAATACATCCTTTGATTGTGCCATGTCATACCATGCCTGGCATGGGTGAGTTCGAGCATTGCATAATATTTTGCCAACTTATTAACATCAAATATTTCGGAAGGTGTTTTTTGCTGAGTTTTATACTGATACATTAGTTTCTGAGCAACAAGAAACTGATTGTATAATACCGGGTTTTTAACGGTTCGCGATTGCCCAAACGGAATTATTACCGCTGTTTGATAGAAAGGGAATGTCAGCCATTTTTTTTGTTTCTTGCTAATCTTTTGGATCTGCCAAAATGGATCTTCTGAAAATTTAACAATTGGTCCTTCACGGCGTTTATTCCATTCGGGGAGCTGTTTTACAAAATGCTCTTCCCATGCATAAATACCTCGGGGCTGTTCATTTAACATCAACGGAATAAAACCATAACGTGTTGTTAATACATCATTTTTATGATATAATTGATGAGTTAGCCACTCAAGTAATAAACCTCGCGCTTTTGGTGTTTGTAATGAAAAAGTACGTAATCGATTAAAAGTATTGTTCTTACGCATTTTAACCCTATACGACCATTTGTCACCCCAAAGATGATCGAGCCAATCGCCTTTTAATCTCATTTTAGCTTTCATGGCTTTATCATAATCAACTACAATTCCCTTTACCCAGTCGTTATCAGATGTTTGAAGAATAGCATTTTCAAAAGCCTTCCTTCTCTTCTTCATTATTTTTAAATATTCAGAAGTATCTAGCACTAGATCTAAACCTTTAAAATAATCATATGCCGGATATTGTTTGTGAGATTTACGTTCTATAATCAAATCATCGTAGTAAACAGTATCACTGCCATTATTCCAAACATATACTGTTAAAATACCATTTTCAAAATGAGGTGGTGTATATGCTTCAATTTCCAGTTTCTCCCATCCATTATCACCCATCTCAACAGACTCTGAATTAGCAAGATAAAAAACGTCAGTGTTATTGCCAGCAATAACCAAAGTACCTTTTCCATCCTTTGATTTACGCCAAACACTTATCTTAAAATAGGCATCAGGTCCGGTATCTTTTATTTTGTGCCCAAATGCAAATGCCTTTGTACTAGGAATTGTGAGGGCAGAATAATTACCGGAATATGCAGCAAGATTGCTTCTGCTTGACCCACCGTTAAAAAATTCTGAAGAATCGTTGCTAGCAATAAACTTATCTCCTTTTTCTGTTATCTGCTCAGCATCACAAACTATAATTTTATTAATTGGAAAATTAGTTTCCTGAACACAGGAAAACAAAGTTATTAATAATAACAACCCTAACAATCTATAAATCAAGTTCAAATATTTATTATAAAATATCAATTATTGAATAAGTATTTATTGTTAATTTAGCATTTTCTGCAAAGATATGATTTTGTCTTGGATTAGTTGTTTAAGTCTCAATTTTGTCTAAGAATATTATTTATTAATTATAATTATTTATATTTCACAAAAATGAGAATTATCCAGTATTTCATCGTAACAATATTAATATTGTCAATAAATATACTTAAAGCACAAACTGAGTCTGCTCTATATTCATTCTTTATTGCAGGGCACACATACGGAGCCCCTGGCGTTAATAATACCGGGCTACATCCTCCTTTTAAAGAAAAGTTTGTATACATTCAAAACAGGACAGAAATTAAATTTGGGGTACTAACCGGCGACATTGTTAGTCCGCAGCCAATCGCACAGGATTGGGATGAGGTTGATACTGATATTGATTCGCTTGGTTTACCTGTTTATTTTGCCGTTGGTAACCACGACATGGAAAACCGTCCATTGTTTGAAAGTAGATATGGTGATACATATTATTATTTTATTTATGAGAATGACCTCTTTATAGTATTAGATCCAAATATTGATGGATGGAGTATATTAGGACCACAACTGGAGTTTCTGCAAGATGTTGTTTATGGTAATTATGAATTAGTTGATAATATATTCGTTTTCTTTCATCAATTACTTTGGTGGGAGAATGACAATATTTACAAACCCTATAAACCAAATTCCACAGCAGGTGTAATTAGGCCAACTAATTTTTGGACAGAAATTGAACCCCTCTTTAATCAATTACCCAATCAGGTTGTTTTTTGTGCCGGTGATATGGGAGCTGCTGATTGGAGTAGTGATTTTGTTTATGATTCATATGATAATATCAATATTGTAGGAAGTGGAATGGGAGAGAGCATTGGAGATAATTTTGTTGTTATTAATGTAAATGAGAACAAATCAATAAATTATGATTTAATATGTTTAAACGATAGTACTCTTGAATGTTTTGGTGAACTTACTGATTATCAAATATCTCCAAATGGCTATAATGAAAGCTATACATTTAACATCAAAATGTATCCTAATCCGGCCACTGATAATTTTACTATAGAACTTGAAAAGAACATTAGTGTAACTATTCAGTTGTTTAATATAAATGGTAAGTTGTTGTTTGAGGAACAATTTGAGAATAGCTACAAACAAAATATTGATATATCATATTTGCCGAAGGGATTATACTTTGTAAAAACTACTAGTGATTTGAACCATATCGTAACCAAACTAATAATTCAATAAAACAATAAGGGCTATTAATTTTTAAAAAACAGAAGCAATTTTATGAATAGGCAATTTTTATTTGGTATAGGTTCTGGCATATTTTTGCTATCAATAATGTTTAGTTTAAATGCTCAAGCATCCATTGTGTTTAGTAAAGCTAATTCTCCATATTATTTAACTGAGGATTATGTTGTTACCAATAACGATACTATTATTATGGAAGCAGGAACTACCATAATTTTAAGTCCAAATGTTAATTTGATTACCAATGGCGCACTAATTATGGCAGGCACTGCCGAAGAACCAGTTTCACTACTACCTGAAATTGAAGGCGTTGGCTGGGGTAAAATTGAATTTGACTCGCCTGGGAAAACAAGCCGCTTTAAATATGCAATAATTGTTGATGGATCCATACTATCGTGGTATTGCAATATGAATTTAGACAATACTACTTTTATAAATAATCAGAATTTGGCATGGAATAATCCTGTAATGTTTGTTCGTAACGCATCTGTAAACATAACTAACTCATCTATTTACGGTAGCTACTCAGGAGAAGGATTCCAGATGCTAAACTCTGAAGAAGTGCTTGTAAAAAATTGTTTTTTTAGTAAAATTCCTGATGCTGTTGAACTAACAAATGTTGTTGGTGGCTATATCAGCCATAATTATTTTGAAGATATACCAGATGATGCCATCGACCTTAATAATTGCACAAATACACTAATTGACAGCAATATAATAATTAATGCTGCCGACAGAGGAATTGAACTTGGAAGTGAGAATAATGGAAATTCTGAGAATATTATTGTAAAAAGAAATGTGTTAATTAACTGTAAAACAGGTGTTATTTTTAAAGAAGATTCGTACGGACAAATTATTAACAATACTTTTTACGGCGATACAGTTGCAATAAGGTGCATTGAAGATAATACACCAAAAGCAGGAAGTTATGTTAATATACAAAACTGTATTTTTTCAAACTCTGTTGAGATGGATGTATACCATGATTTAAATTCCATTGTAAATATTGATTATTGTTTGTCGGATAAAGAACAACTACCTGGTAATCATAATATATTAGCAGATCCTCTATTTATAGATGTATCTGAGTACAATTTCAACCTTCAGGAAAATTCGCCATGTATTAATGCAGGTAACCCTGAGTTACCCCTCGACCCTAATAATACAATTAGTGATATTGGAGCATACTATTTTAATACTGACACTACAGGAATTATTGAGCAAAATGATATTTTTAACTCATTACAAATATACCCCAACCCATTTGAAGATGAATTTACAATTAGATGGCAAAGCTCAAGCAAAACCAATGTATCAGTTGAATTATTTGACCTCAACGGAACAATGCTGCCAATTAACACCAAAAAAGAACAATCTGCAATTCGAAACAGCATAAATGTAATACCTCTTACAAAACTAAAATCAAATATGGTGGTTATATGTAAAGTTTCGGTTGTTGGTAATTCAAGTTCCTTTTTATTAATTCATAGGTAGCATTTAAAATATGCTATATATCAAAGTTGTGCCACATTTAACCAAACATCAAACAGTTGCAATATTGATGTTTAACGTATTTTTATACGACACTTTTAATGTTGGAATTTGATTAGACATCATTTTTTCGGAATATTAATGTTTATTAAGTAAAAAATTGTATTTTTGAGGAACAAACTTAAGTAGACATTAAAAAATAGATCATATAATGCACGAAATACTTTATCAAATTAACCCTGACAGAAACCTTCCCTGGAATAATATTCCACCACTACCTATTAAAAAGGAGCTATATCAAACAATTGAAATATTTGAAAAACTTGGAGATGCTAAAGCAGCTTTGGCAAGACTTAACGGTCGTAGTGTTGTAATTCCAGATCAGGGTCTATTGATTAATACAATAAGCTTGCAGGAAGCAAAGATTTCCAGTGCGATTGAGAATATATTCACAACTGATGATGAATTATATAAAGCATATAGCGATCAAAATACTGAAACATCAGGAGCATCCAAAGAAGTACTAAGATACAGGGAAGCACTCTGGTCAGGATACAACTATTTACAAAAAAACAAACAATTTAATCTTGACTATTTTATACAGGTTTTTCAAGAGATAAAGCAAACAACTGATGGAATTCGCCCCGACTTTTTGAATACAACTATAAAACAAGGAGGCACAGGATCAAATGCTGGTAATGTTATCTATACTCCTCCTAAAGGTGTGGCCATAATTAAAGGCAAGTTAGACAACCTTATAGACTTCATAAATGATGATGATCAGTATAGAATTGATCATTTATTAAAATTGGCCATAGCTCATTTTCAGTTTGAATCGATTCACCCTTTCCGTGATGGTAACGGTAGAACAGGGCGTATATTCAACATCCATTATTTGACTAACAAAGGACTTTTAGATGTTCCAATATTGTTTCTCAGTCGATATATCTTAGATCATAAGGATGCTTATTACTCTGGATTAATGGGAGTTTCACAAAGAGGTAACTGGAAGAACTGGCTATTATTTATGTTGAGAGCAATTGAATACACTTCCAATATTACATTTTATAAAATCAATGAAATTGTGTCTGTAAAAGACTCTATTCTAGAATTCGTAAAGAAAGATGATCGAAAATTCCGTAATCCAGAGGTGCTTATTGAGTTTTTATTTACTCAACCGTTTACAAAGGTAAAACAGTTGGTTAATGCCGGAATTTATGCAGAAAATACAGCAAGAGATTATCTCAATAAATTGTGCGATATGCAAGTAATGGAGAAGAAAGAAATCGAAGGTCATCATTACTATCTAAACCTTGAATTATACCGAATACTTTCGGAGTAATTCATCAATACTATTTACTTAAAAAGAATCGTAAGTTCAATTAGTAAATCTGAAAAATAATTTTGATAATGGGTGAAATAGAATATCTCGCTAAAGGTCCAAAAGCTGGAAAAGATTATAGTAAAGTAAGAAAAGGATATTTTCCTTCTAGAATAAAATAAACAGGAAGAACGAAGAAATTGAAATTATCAAAACACAGTAAATATTGACAGAATGTAAATTAAGTGTCATTTTTATAACAAAACGACATCTATTTTTCAAAAAATACGTATTTTTGATAAAAAGCAAATTATATTTGAGCAACCCTACATAAGTCCTAAAAGGATAATGGACAAAAACATAAAAAGCCTAAACACAGCAAAGAAATATCTTACTCAAATGGAA
>Ga0307988_1000749_pt1 | contig 20882 bp, 29 predicted proteins | sample EllFjometagen183_FD_203166 | JGI IMG/M metagenome (GOLD analysis project Ga0307988, IMG submission 203166) | Marine microbial communities from Ellis Fjord, Antarctic Ocean - #183 | ecosystem: Environmental > Aquatic > Marine > Unclassified | place: Southern Ocean | collected 2014-10-08 | reverse complement strand
TGCAAGTACCCAGGTACCAAAATCAGTCATAGACCATACTGAGGCTAATGCACCGAAATTTCCGTCCCAAGTCGCATCCCATACCGTAGATCCGCTGTCCCATATAGTGCTGGAAGAATCTAAGCTGCCCGTGTATCCAGAACCTACTGAGGTAATGGTAGCCCCGTTCCAAAGGTATAAGTTTGTTTGGTCACCATAGAATAGGTTGGCGCTAGAGGCGGTCGTGTGCTGGAACATGCCACGCACAGGGGTTGTACCAATTTTGGTACCAGTGACCCTGTACCCTTTCATCTTGGACACGCCTTTTTCGTCAAACTGGACGTTAGATCCGTCAATCCATAGGGGGGCGTTTAAGGCAAAACGCTTAGGCCATATACCCGTAGCAACGGCCTTATCTAATTCTGCTATTTTATTACGGGGCATATGTTAATCTCTTTAAAAAAGGTTTGACAGTACCGAATCTAACCATTGTATCATTATTACGACAGTTGACCTATGCCAACCTTATGCCGCTGAACTTCGCCGTGCTGCTTATCGTAGACCACGCAGGACATAGATCGTGTGGCACCATAACCTGAGTCGCTATGCCATGAGTCAGGTGCGGGTAGCGCCTGATATGTTTCACACAACATACCGCCAATCTCTATGGCTGTATGATGATGTACATGACCCATCAATAGGTGCTTGTGCTCACATTGGCCCCATTCTTTAGCCATTGAGCGGGTAATGAACTCAAACGCCCGCATAGGCTTCATCTTATCCCCATGATGGCTTACAAGCAAATTGTTGCCATAGGTGATACTTTGAAACTTATGGGCGTTGTCCCGGACTTCTACCCGAGGCTCATTCTCATAGAACGTCTGTAACATGACGTTCATTACCCTGGAGGTGCTACTATTATGGTTACCCCGTACCATCATTAGGACGACACGGTTATGTGCGGCCAGTAATAGGTCAATGGCCGAACGGTAAATTCGGACTGAGGCAGCGATAGTTTCGCCAAACTCGCCATCTACATCTACCACAGTACCCGCAGTAGTGGTGTTCTGTAAGTTATCTGAGTGCTGGAAATCACCTAAATCGAGCATTAGTGCGGTATCACTACCACCGCTTGCCTTGATTAGCGTGTCTATGGCCCCCAAGGTAACGCGTTCAGCAATCTCTAGGCTCCAATCCCCTTCGCCTTTATTACGGGAAGTAGTCGCCAGCATACCAATATGAGCGTCACCAATAACATAGGCGGTAAGCTGCTCAGGGAGACCGGTAATATCCTTATAAGGTAATGGTTCATACTTTGGTAGTTCTTCCATTAACGCATCAGCAAACGCCTGTAAGGACGCTTCTTGTGCTTCTTTCTTTAGATCACTCTTCACCCATTGGCGAATAGGGACACCCATTTCATCATAGAACGTAGATACCCCTTTAACAACATGTGTACTGGGTACAACGTGAGTCATATCGTGGTCAGGTGACCAGCCTTGTCGGGCCGCAGACGCCTTGGCACGTTTAATAGTTCGGATTAATCCGCGCTTATCTACCTTTAGCGCATCTGCCGCTTTACCATTTGATCCGTAAAGTATAACCGCGTCTATGACAATACACTGACGAGGGGTTGCAAATTCCTTTAGAGCTTCTAAATCCATTTTACTACCCTTCTTACCCGCACATAGTCAAGGTTATTCTCTTAACATAAACGCAGCGGCAGAGACTAATGCCGCGATTAATAGCCTAACAAACCACTCATTAGCACCACTAGCTTTAGTTACTACAGCCAGCTTGATAGAATGATCGTCTATCTCTTCGCTATGTTTGTTTAGCCGACTATCTTGTGTATTGTTGTGTGTCAATAAACCGTCAATCTTGGTATCTATTGCCACTAATTTAACCATAGCGTCTGCTAGCTTATCTAGCTTTGCTTCTAGTCTGTCAAATCGTAGGTCAGCGTCCATACTTATCATCTCAGGTAAATGGCGACACCAAAGAGTGCACCCATCATAATTATCAAAATGCCACCGACCTTAATGCCGATAGATACGTTTTCCTGTATTACCTGCTGCCTAGCGTACTTCTTACGAGCCGCTAACTTAGCTAGTTCCTTCTGCTCTCTGGCATAATCAGCCTTGAAGTTGAGAAAGTTTAAATACCCATTTAGACCTTGTTTATTTAAGAGCCATTTCAGGTTTTCTTCATTCTTCCGTAACTGAACCTGTGCCTGATACATTTCAAGCACGTTGTTTTTGCCCTTAGCCTCAACGACCTTTGCTATGTCGTTTTCAGCTTTGAAATACTTACCAACAGCATCGCCAGCTTCTATCAGGTCGCGTCCATTACTCAATGTCTGCTTAATAACAGCAAAGGCCGCATTTGCCGCCATAAGCTCTATAAGCATCGTGCTACCCAGTGCAATGTAGATAATGGCATCTGTCGCCTGTAGGCTACAATTCCTGTGCTGCGTTGTACGCTATAACGTACATTAACATCCTCTACTTGAGGCTCATTAACTAAAGCCTGACCTTCTGGAGCGACAGTAGGCGAAACATACATGGGGTATACCTCGCTTACTGTTGACCACATTACTCAGATTCGGCGGCTACATGAGCTGCATAAGCGTCTTTGATTGCCTGAGTGTGTACCGCAGCTACAATAGCTTGTGTCTCTGTTGGTTCACCTGATACATCATCGTTAGGGCTGATAACGTGCCTACTGAATGATCTAGATAGCTCTGTACCATCTTCACTGACGACAGTTGCGTGGCGACATTGAACGTGTTTAAACGGGCCGACAATTTCGTACTTATCTATGATTACTTCTTTAGTTAGTGCCATGTTGTTTACTTCCTTTAATTACCTAGCGTCCACTAGGCGTATTAGGTTTATGCTGATTCATATTCTATTGAGAAAATGACACCCCCGTCACCACTCCACTCTGAAGCAGTAAGACTAGAAGTACCTGCTGTTATATCCCACAGTAAAAGAGCAACGTATGAATTGTTGGGGAGTACATAGCCCCCAAGTGAAGTTCCTGCTGTCTTTGATAACCCCTGCCCATAAGATATACTAACTCCTGAATAATTGTTACCTGTGCTTGTGGCGACAAAAGGTAGGCCTCTAATTCGTATATTACTAACTATTGAGCCGATATTGCTTGTTGCAACATAGCCCTGAACATGCACCTTATTTCCCGTTTTAGTGTAACTTGCAGACTGTGCAGAATACGCTGTTGCGTCATAAGTACCATCGGATATAACAGGACTCCATGTACCCTCTTCATAATCATCTAGCTTATTAGCAGCAGCAGTGCCACCGAGGTATATACCTATACCAGTAGATGTAACATCAATACTACCCACCGCAGTGCCGTCTTTGCGGAAGTCTAATATATCACCATCGGAAGTCTGTCTGTTCATCTGAACTGCGGGTGCGCCTGAACGTGTGAAACGAGCAAACGTAGGGAATATTGCAGTTCCTTCAACGTCTAATGAGGATGAAGTCTTACCAATAAGCACATTCTCACTAGCATCAATAGTAATCGCTGTACTCGTAGCATTATCATCGATACCTGTAGACTCAAAGCCTGCAATAACACCTGTCATTGTGCCGCCAGCTTTGGGTAGGGCAGCGTTAGCAATTATAGTATTACCGGATTGAATCTCAGTAGGGGCTGCACTCCAATCGCCTGCGGTTGCGCCGGTCGCAATCTTAACGCGTCCTAGAACCCGTACACCGACACTGGTTCGTGCAACAGTGGAGTAAAGAACGGTGGCTGAGTCTGCGGTGGCTGATATTGCGGTAGTCGTGTGTAACGAACCTTCGTCAAACAAAGAAGCTGAAACAGCAATCTCTACGGTGCCCCCGTTATTGAGGGCGTAGACGTATAAATGGTCGGTTGCAGAGTTTGCAAAGCCAAGTGTAGCGCCTTGAGGGGCTACAACGCTTAACGCCCCATCTACAGAAATGACGGTACGAGTACCGGTCGCAGCGGTGGCGTTACGGAAAGTAATCTCAATCCCGGTAGCTGAAGTGGCGTCAATGCCTGCGCTTGTCTTTAGGGCCAGGGTCAGCGCGTTAGACGCAACAGTGGCAGCGACACTTCGGATACTGGTTTCACCTTGCAAGGCTTCAATTTCAGAAACAGTGTCAGTAAAGTTATCACGGACAGACTGAGTAGTTGCCGTACCGGTTGTTGGTTTTGTTACATCAATCTGAGAACTCATAGTTCTTCCCTATATAAGTTTGTGGCCCCGAAGGTAAGAGCAGGGAGAGAGAACCCCCGAAGCCACAAAAACATTTACATCATGTAGCCTGCTAATCCAGCCATAATGGTACTAATAAAAATGGCTAATGCAAAGGGCCATTTCAAGTTAATATTTTCCTCCACCCTAAATTACTGGGCTTAGGAAGAAAGTTAGACTCCGTGGAGTTACATTAATGCTAGTTGTAATCTCAAGGAGGGTTAAGGCGGGGGTATTCCCTACCACAAAAAGTCTAGGATGGTCTATATCTGTTGAATATGGGGTTAAGTTTACCTCATATACAGTTGAGTTAACAGTGCGGGATATGTTAGACGTAAGACCCGATAAGGTTAGTGTATCTAGGCTAGTAGTGACGGTTAACGACACTCCTATATCTGATGCCAGCTCTGTTAATACTAATGCGGGTACGTTAACAACGTCTATTACTGGGATGTTAATAGATATAGGCTTAGGCGTTAAAGTTAACCCTACCGCAGTAGTAGTAACCGTTAACGATCTCCCAAAACTTGCTGCGAACTCAGTTAAGACTAAAGACGGTGTATTAACAACGTCTATACCAGGTCGAGTAACGGATACTAGCTTAGGCGTTAAGGCTATTGCTGGTACGTTAATAACGTCTATTGCAGGAATGTTAATGGCTATAGGCTTAGGCGTTAACACTAATCCCTGTACGTTAACAACGTCTATTACAGGTCGAGTAACAGATACCAAATTGGGACTTAGGGTTAGTACCCCTAAGCTAGTAGTAACTGTTAATGCCCTTTCAAAACTTACTATGAACTCAGTTAACACTAATCCCTGTACGTTAATAACGTCTATAGCTGGTCGAGTAATAGATAACGCTTTAGGGCTTATAGTCATAGCCGGTACGTTAATAACGTCTATTGCAGGAATGTTAATAGCTATAGGCTTAGGCGTTAACACTAATTCCTGTACGTTAACAACGTCTATTACAGGTCGAGTAACGGATAACGCTTTAGGCGTTAAGGCTATTGCGGGTACGTTAATAACGTCTATAGCCGGGATGTTAATGACTATAGGCTTAGGTGTTAACACTAATCCCTGTACGTTAATAACGTCTATGGCTGGTCGAGTAATGGATAACGCTTTAGGGCTTAGAGTTAATACATCTAAGCTAGTAGTGACTGTAATAGGCAGGAATACGTTAGCTTCTAACGCGGTTAATCCTAAAGACGGTACGTTAACAACGTCTATAGTAGGGCGAGTAATAGATAACGCTTTAGGACTTAGGGTTAATACACCTAAACTAACGGTTCCCCTATCCAGTATTACACTAGCGGCTAACGCGGTTAATCCTAAAGACGGTACGTTAACAACGTCTATAGTAGGGCGAGTAATAGATAGCGATTTAGGCGTTAAGGTTAATACGCCTAAACTAACTGTTCCCCTATCCAGTATTACACTGGCAGCTAATTCGGTTAATCCTAAAGACGGTACGTTAACAACGTCTATAGTAGGTCGAGTAATAGATAACGCTTTAGGCGTTAGGGTCAATACGCCTAAACTAACCGTTCCCCTATCCAGTATTACATCTGAACTGCGGGGGACTAAGGATAGCGCGGGAATATTAACAACGTCTATAATTGGACGAGTAATTAAAGAGTCGTTGGCCGATATAATTAACGATTGGGTAAGGGTATTTATAGTACGCGTTATTTTAACCCCGAATGGGGTCAAAATTATCGCAGGCACCGTAATTACCGGAATCGCTGGCCGGGTTACTGTTAAGGCATAAGGGGTAGCCGTAAGGGTAACTACCGATCCGTCTATCTGCCTATGAGGGTTCCATAGGGTATTCCCAGAATCCCAAGTGGTAGAACCACTATCCCAGAGGGTGCTTGAGATAATGGTCATATTAGTCTACGCCAGAGTGAAGATGCCCGAAGCGTTAAACGCTACGGTAATGTCGCCGTCAACCAAACTGATTGCGCTTGTTCCATCACCGGTCATATCAATAAAACCGATTGCTTGCTTGCCCGCTGCGGTATCGTTATACAGGACGGCAGTTTTAATGGTAGCCGGGCCTGACGCATGCTGAGACCAAGTTGCTGGGTTATCCGCATCAAAAGTAACCGTTCCAGACGAGTCTGTAACTGCGTTATTTGCTGTGGCGTTACCACCAGCCGTGTAGTTGGAACCCGATACTTCACTTGAGCTTAGGTTTGTACCCCCACCAGCGCCCCAACGAGGATCAGCGGTAGTCGCTGCAATCGTAGCAGTCGTACCAACCTGTAATGTAACAAAGGCCAGTTTTAGTGAGTCGGTTTCTAGGTTGTGAACCTTTTCCGCCATGTCCACTTTGAACTGGTTAAATAATGCAAAAGTACCTTGAGCCATGATATGCCGCCTTAATTAAAATTATGTGAAATGTTTCCATAGTAACTTGTTCCATCGAAGTAGATCCCTACAATGTCGATGGAGTTACCGCCGGAACTTAAACTGGGGGCTATACCATTTGGCCACTTTACTGAACTTGGCCAAACAAGGGTATGGCTACCCGTTGAATCCTGCACTACTTTAAGCAATAGGCTTGTTGGCCCTGCGGGATCAATAAAAGTCATCGAACCAGTATTGCCTAGTATAATACTTTGCTTATTCTTTTTTGTCCAATCAACTGATAAAACATTATTTGCTAACTCGGTATCAAAGAATAGGGTTTTTGTGATCTTAATGTCTGTAACGGCTTCATTGCCGTTGTCGTTAAAGAATCCCATATTTACGTCCTGGATGCAAAGTTATTACCGCCCCATTCTACCATATCGGAGGAACGCTGGATAATGGCTAGTGCGCCTGCGAACTTACGTTCCCATACAGACTCCATATCAGGGTCTTTTAAATAGATAGCGGCTTCTGCCAACGCACCGAAAAGAATAAGGTCAGGAGCTTGATCTGTTAAATAATTCGTTTGGTTATTGTCCGACAGGGCCGCTAATTGTTTGTAGTAGTATAACTTAATAGTATACTCAGCATCAGGGAAGGGCGCTACAATAATTTCTTGCGCTATCCGTGCCCAATCACCAGGTACCGAAGAACCTTTGTTGTTGGTGTTGGCATTAGCTTGAACTTCGCCGTAGGGTCTACGGGTAAGCTGTACGGTCTTAGAATTTCCTTCAAGAATTAAATCTCGCGCTTCAAGGAAGTCGCTAGGAATATTCGCCTTGCCCGTGACGGTACTAATACTAAGTGAAGTTGTAACTTCTAAAGACGGTACACGCAATACGCGGTAGATGCGGGCCTCGGCTAATCGGATAAAATCTGGGATAGTATCCGCAAGATCTTCTCTGTTTACCCATGTGGCTATTGCAGCTTTTAGGTCAGCGTAATTGCTTAGTGACATTATAGATACCGTCCTTCAAGTGTTCGTAGATAAGCATAATCTGGATCGTGCAGCTTACGCATTAGTCGCTTCTGGTGGTCGTCATTAAAAACGTCCAAACCTTCTTCTCGCAACCATTTTTCAATAATAACTAAGGGTATAGAGGCCATCTTACGCATCGGCGCTTTTTTATCAAATGAACCGGATATAGCCTGTTGTTTGTTCATCTCTAAATAAGGGTTTACATCCTGTACGGTTTCTATAGTCATACGATCTTCAGATTCATCGTAATGCCCTATATACCTTACATCCCCGTTACTTTCGAGTTCGCGCTTGTTCTTTTCCATCTTCTCTCCAAACATAAAAAAGGGGGTAGGCGGTTAAGCCTACCCCAAACCACTATGAAGTAGTTAAGTCAGCGACTAAGCCAGAGGCTTTTTCGTTGTTACAACGTAGAGTGTATTCTACAATCATCGCTTTCTTCTCAGAGTCGCCTGTACGAGCAAGGTCGATCTGATGGAAAGGACGTAGGAAGTCAATACCCCACATATCCATCTGCAATGCGTAAGCAGAGCGTGAACGGCTGAAGCGGTTAGGAACCACTTTCAAGGTGTGGAAATCGCCAACGTAAATGTCTACGCTGTTGATAACTTTTAGGCTTTCGTTCCGGCTGTTAACGTCTGTTGCATTACCAGTAAAGGCTGATACTGCGCCTTTGTTGAATGCGCCAACCATAAGCGTACCAGGGTTACCGCCTTGAGCGTAAGCACTGGACAATACAGAAGTCAACATGGCTTCAGTAAAGGCACGTTGAGTACCGTCAGTACGATTGTCAGAGCCGTCACCAGTAGGTGAAGCACCACCAGAACCAAAGCTATCGTTAGTCGCAAGCCATGCTTCTACTGAAGCAAGTTCTGCGGCAGTAGTAGAGTTGCCTGTAACTTTAGCGTTGTTCACACCGATCAAGGCGTTTTCCATATCACGCTTCAATTCTTTAGAACGCTTGGCCATCTGGTAAGCCATTTCACGCTTACGACCAGCACGGTCAACTGCTTCCAAAGTACCAGCAATCGTTACTGCCTTGCTAGAGATCTGGGTGCGGTTGTTAATACGAGTAGTTGCTGCAACAGCACCACCAGTAATATCGTTACCGGAGATTTGGGCGTTAGAAGCTACAGCGGTCAAATCATCTGTTTGCCATTCGTGTAGAGTGTTACTTGCTGAACCCTTCTTAATACCATTCATAAATGGTGTTTCAGTAGGAGCGATGTTGAAGATCATATCCGAAAGATCTTCTCTGTTGCCGATCGAATCATATTGATCGAACGTGTTCGTGGGTTGTGCCATGATAATTACCTTCTAGGTTTAGTTTATGTTAAATCATATCCATAAATGCTGCTGCCGCATCATCGACAGAGCCGGACTTTCTGGCACGGGAACGAAGATCAGAAGATCGTTTAGATTCTTTTTGAGATGTGGATGTAGGTGTACCCCCTCTTGCTACCCTGCGCACGGCTTTGGCTTTCTTCTTAGATACCAGTTTCTTTCCAGAACCTTGCATCTCGTCATAAAGACGTGCCTTGTGCATGAGTAGAAGGGCGCGACTATCTGCTAGATTTCCTAGCTCTTCGTTACTGTAACCCACCTGTTTGGCGTAAGAAGCAATATCACTTTGAACTGCTTTCTTCGACTCAGGACTTCCCCAACCATCAATTTGATCTACGAGCTTCGCATCTTCCTCAGCTAAGTATCGTTGCATTTGTACACCGTACTCTTGCTGCTGTGCCTGCGCCAACCGATTTTGTTCTTGCTGGTGCGTTTGTATACGAGTTGCAGCTTCACGCTGTTCCTCACGCATCATCAAATACTTATCTGGTTCATACTCTTTTAGTTCAGCCCAATCCACATTGTTGAACTTTTCAAGTTCCGCAGTGTTTCCGGTCTGTTGCTGCTGGAGCATGGTCAATACCTGTTGACGTTCCTGGGCGAGTTGAGCTTTTTGCTCGTCAAAACCCTTTCGGTCGTCAGCTAGTGACTGCGTTTTCCGAGTATAATCAGACTGTCTTTGGTAGCCCTTGATAAGTTCGTTATGGTTGACCTCAGTGTCTTCGCCGTCAATGGATACATTAAAAAGGTATTCTTCTTCGGTTTCTTCATCTTCAGGTTCCAGTTCAGAACTTTCGTGTTCTACTTCGTCCTCGTCTTCATATTCTTCAGATTCGTCAACTTCCTCGTCAACTTCTTCAGTAGACTCCGCTACATCTTCGGCTCTTTCATCTTCATCGGGTGTAGCAGATTCGCTATCTAGAAGGTTAAAGAATTTTTGCTCGTCTGATACTTCTTGAGTTTCCGGGGAATTATTCACTTCAGACATATTACTCTCCCATTATTAAGGTTAAAAAACTATTTGTCAAATAATTACTTCTCAGCTTTATCTGACTCAAGTTGTATTTTTGCTAGTTTACCTGTATCAATCATGGAAACTAACCCTGCTTTAAATTCGTCCGCTGCTTTCAGCATGAGGAATAAAAACTCTCTCTCTTCGGTTCCCCCGTAAATGCCGGTGGTAGACCATCTATGCAGTATGTTCGCTCGAACGGACTCGAAGGACTCGTTAAATAAGTCGTCCTCCAGAATCCCTTTTGCGTTATCTCCCCTAGCTCTCTCTTTCTCTAAACTCATACTTCTATCCTATTTTAACACCGCGACCTTGTTCTTTCTCAAGTAGTAGCTCTTGCTCTTTCAAGCGTAAGTCAGCCAGTTTGAGTTGTAGCTCGGCCTCGCGGATTTGTTTCTGGAATGCAATATCTTCTATCCTAGCTTGGGCTTCTGCACCCTTAACCTCAAGTTCCTGTTGCTTAATCTGCATCTCCATCTCGTCCTTCTTCTGCTTACGCTGAAGGTCGGCAATCTCAAGCTGCATCTTCTGTTCGTCTGGATTCGGGCCTTGTTCTTCTGGGGGCGGAATCTGGGACACATCGGTTAAGAACGATTCTGTGTTCTTATAGCCCATGTTCTTTAGCTTCTCACGCATCAAGTTAAACGCGTTACCTGGTGTGGCAACGGGCATACCCATGTTCTGGAACATCGCTAGGTCTTGGGTAATGGACGTTAGGTGGATCAACTTCTGATCCTTATTACCATTACCTAAACCTACGGATACCGCCATATCATAGCGGTCTTTCCACTGACTAGGATCAACCTCTTGGAACTCCCCACGAAGACGGAAGATCTTTTGTTGGTCTTCGTTCTGAAGCACTAGCTTATGGATTGCACGGAACAAGTCACGAACACCGGTCTCAGCGAATACTCTGGCAATCATCTGTACACGCTGTTGCGCGGCAGACATTACCTGGGTAACTGCCATAGATGCGGTGTTAGATCCTAGTGCCTTGGAATCAAGTCCTTGGGAAATCTTAGATACTCCTGTACGTTCTTCCCGTACATGATCCACATAACCCAACATCTGGAATGCTTCTGGTGGTAGGCTTGGGGTATCTAAACGTGATACCGCACCCTGTACCTTCTGGCGGACGATACCTAATGGGCGACTTGTTAACAGGTCGTCTAGGTTCACCATGCCATCAATAACAGCGTACTTGCCGTTGTTGTGTAGGTTGATGTTATCCAGCATAGAGCGCATCAAGTTAGACTTTAGCTCTTGAATGTCCATCACTAGATCCGCAACACTACGGCCATGGAACTTATGCGGCATTAGGATGGGCGTGATCGATGTAATGGGTATTTCGTCAATCTCTATGTTGACCAAATGAACCTTACCTACGCGAATGATCTGGCGCAGTTCAGCAATGCCGTCACCGTCAAAGTCTACACGGACATAGAACTCTTCAAGACTAACGCGGGTCATGGCTTCGTCTTTACGGGCTGTGCCCAAGTTTAGGGGGTCTGTACCATCAGCGGAGAATCGAGCTAGGTGTTCTGGTGAAGTCTCAAGATCTTCCTCATTATTAGAAGACGCTTCGATCACTTCTTTAATCTTTTTCTCTGATATGCCCATATCCCGTAGGTCGGACACCGTTACATCGCTTGGCTGGTGGCGGATAAAGTCCGCGTCCTTAACGGTTTTCGCACGGCGAGAAACAGTAATCTCTTCAGGGGGGATATTCTCAATGACGAGCTTACCCGCCTTTTCAGTGCGTATAATAACCGCTTCATCAATGCTGGTGATGGTCTGTGGGACGCCGGTGGAAGGGTCTATGACCGTTTCTTCACTGACCGTTTGCTCGATCAACTCAACGTCTGGGTTGGTCAGCAATACTTCAAGTTCTTGCTCAGATAGGTTCTCGTAAGTCTCACGGGTTTCCTTAACTGAATCATCCCAATAGTGCTTGACAAATCCGGTCTTCTGGATCAATGCGTCCTTAAACCAGTTGTGTAGGATCTTGAACCCATCGACCTTACGCTCAAACAAGTAGTTGATATAATCAGTCTCTTGTTCGGCTGCGGCCACATCTTCTGGGCCTTGGGCATCAAAGGTTACTGTACGATCCCCAGAGGTAAATATCTCCATGAGGTTCGGCATGATCCACTCCACGGTGTCCTGCACGTCACGACTGACGTACTTGGACTTACCTTCGGCTTCATTACCAAACGGCTCACCAAGGTAGAACTTCATGGCATCTGCGCGTTGGGTTGATAGCTCAGATCCAGCGTAGCCAACAGTCTCATTGGATAACTCGCTTAAAAGAGCGTCTAATTGGTGTTTATCCATTTTTTCTGGCATATCAAACAATTCCTAAATTCGGATAACTAATCTTCCCAGGATGCCGCTTATAGCCCGACATACCCGGAACTTCTGCAAAACGTAATGAACCTGACGCATATCGCGTAGCGGACATTGCATCATCAAATAATTTTACAATCTTACCATCTTGACGGTGGTATTGCGAAAATTCATCCCACCACGGCTTTAAATGGCTGAATACCTTAAACCGTCCGGACTCCATCCGGGCTAACATATCCATAATGCCTGCCTCAACAGAGTTACCGCCTGACCCTTCCATCTGGCCGGGTGCGGGGGAGTTGGTAAAGTGGAACGGTAGCATATTAACGCCCTCGTTCCTATATTGATCTGCAAGACTAATGCCCGAACCACGCTCATGGGTATATCCGTCATGCGGCCATACGAGCGGTATGTCCATGCCGTGCGACTTAATCGCAGACGCATGGATGGGTATTATTGTCTTCTCTTGCTTATACACGTCATAAACAAAGATAGTATCTGAATCCCTATCCCAAGCAATCCACACCACCGAAGTAGGGTGATCCCACCCGAAGTCCAAGGCCGCAATGCGGGGCCAATGTGTTGGCAAATCAAACGCCTCCACACGGATACGATCCGCGTCAATGGGGAAGACTAAACCTGAACCAAATACCGGTATACCCTTTGCCCGCATATCCCGCTCATGGGGCATATACACGGACAATAACTGTTCCTTAACTTCTTCTGACAAGTGTGGGCAATCGTCCCACCCTGCTTGCTGAATAGATTGACCCTTCTTCCGGTCGTTCATAAACATGTGAACCACCGGCGTCATACCCGTTTCCGGTGTAAACGTCATGTATAGGTAGCCTCCAGTGTCCGCTGTACGGGTAATACACTGTGAGAATATGTCGTATTTCGGTTCCTCGTCTAGCCAGATCAGGTCAAGGGCGCTGCCCATGAACTTCTCAAAGCCCATCTCATAGGACAAGAAGCCTAGTCGTGAGTTACCGTCATACTTACCCTTGGCATTGAAGTGCTTAACGATCACCGACTGTATCGCATTCGGGATACCAGGAAGTCGTACTGTATCTACAATGCAATCCAAAGGTACTGCGCCAGTGCCCTTGCGTGTTGGGTCGTCTGGTTGACCTAATAGCTCCATCTGTACAATATCACGGGTCTTGGAGTTCGATACCCCAGCAGCCCACGCGTTTATCGGCTTGAGGAACTTACGCCCTTCCCACCAATCAGGGTATAAGCCTGTGAGGTGATAGCTCATGGCCGCAGCGCCCGTGAACGTCTTACCTGTACGGTTACCCGCCATCAATAGGCTCTGGGCGTTACCTTCACTGGCAGCTAGGAACTCTTTCTGCCACGGGTATGGGTCATAATCATCAATGACCGTGTGGGCCTTACGAAACTGTTTCTCTTGTAACAGAGTTAACAGGCGTTCTTTATCCTTTGCACTTAGTTTTTCAATGTCCAAGGCTCTCTCCTTCCTTAAAAATTTTGTGGTCTAGCCAACAATTTTAAGCTGCGGGCCAGCCAATTTAATCAAGTCTTTAATCTCTTGGTTCATTTCCTTAGAATCCAGATCCTTCTCAGACACATCATTTGTCTCAATCTGAATCGCATGGTCGTAACCGGCACGGGATAGTATATCCTTTAACGCATTTAAGCGCACGGTATCCGAAGTCGAACTGCGGGCTAACTCTACCAACTGGGCCACTGCCCAAGGAACGTGTGTTCCGATCTTAACGTACACCTCAGACTGAAGATGGAGCCGTAGCTCCTTTAGCTTCTTGCTGGCATTACCACGCACTTGGGCGTATCCCGCTGCCTTATGTGCTTTAACATGGTCGCCATGCTCCATGTACTCTTCAACGAAGATCAACTCCGCCTTATTTAACTCGTGTAACTTGGTTGTCTTGGCCATTATCGTTTTACTCCTTAAACACCGCGCCACCGAGGTAGTACCCGATCACGGCGCTGGCAAACATTCGCACTTCTTCAACGTAAACAATGCCGCCCGCTAGGGTGATCCACTGCGTGTGCTTTTGGCCCCCTGAAAAAAATAGGAAGCTCCATGTATCATCTATAATCTGGGGTACATAAACCGGTACATCTAGTACCGCACCGCCCACAACGGCAATGACCATAATGCCCAACATCACACTGACGATCATGCGGCGTATCAGGGCGCTACCAGAGGATTCGTCCTTACGGGCCGCTGCTATAGAGTCCTGTGCTTGCTTATTAATCTGAGTTAACTGCGTGAACTGTTGTTGCTTGTTCTTCTGATTGACAGCGATCATCTGAAAGATGAAGCGCATTGCTGCCCCGCCTGCCAGGGAAATAAGTTCGATCATGTTTTGAGATACTCCCCCTAAAAAATTTCAATACGCGATTATTGCATACTATGTGAATACCATCAACTGTACACGGCTGTCAACTCCCCCAAAAAGGGTTGGGTGAGTATACAGGACGTTTTCAGGGTTATTCGGAAACCCTGAACATTTGTATATTAGAGATTAATAATGTAGAAGTTGAAATTTCCTCCGCTGTAGGGAATAGACTATCCCTATATTCCCACGGGGGAAACTTTTGCCCCGCCCCTCTCCAACCTGTAACCCTTATACCGCCTCACTTTAAACGATAGTAAGCACTCACTTCTATCCATGTTAGTGAGTGCTTACTACGCCTGAAAGCCACGTCCTGTAAGGGTGTCCCAAGCTGGGACGGTTCCAGGTTATAGGCGTTTAAATTCTGAGGGTTGCAAGTGTGTAGATGGATAGGAACTATTATTAACGCCTATAACCTAGAACATATACCGTGTGATAACTAAACCTTATCAGTCGTGATAGCTTTTTGTTTGGCATTAGTTTTTCTAATGTATAGCATTAGTTATCAATGCCTTACTATATACGCTTGATCTATTTAATACCGTGTCGCGTTTAGAACTATTCGCACCGCGTATAAGTAAATGATATTACTATTGTTCGGTATACTTAACCCAACAACAACGCAAAACAAAAAGGCAAAACATTATGAATACTTATCTTCTACTTGTAAATGCAGGATTATATTTTGAACGTACCTTTAGCTTTACCCGCCTTGGCCTTGCCATGATTGAGCAAGACAAGCATTTAGCTTTAGGACATACCGCCACACTAACCGTGATTAATGATTGTCACGTCTAATAACTAAACGCCCTGGTAACAGGGCTAACCAACAAAGCAAAAAGGAACTACCAATATGAATAAAGTTTATCCCTTGCATAGTACCGGCCTATTTGATCTACGATGCGACATTAAGAACCTCATAACTAACTTAAACATACATGAAAGGATCCTAGCAGAACTACCACCAGGTGATAAATTTAAGGCGTACCATGAAAGCACAATAACTGATATAGAAAATAAGTATTGTGAATTACGCCAACAACTTAGGAACCGAGGTTTAATAACTTAACCATGACGCCCGGGAAACCGGGCTAACCAACAAAGCAAAAAGGAAAATGTAAAATGAACAGCTCAACATTAAAGTTTAACTATGAATTGAACAACCCGCGCGGCTATTTCTTTACCAGCGAAACAATGCGCTTTTTTGGCGATACAATGCGGAACTATGGCGTCATTAACCATGGCTCGCATTATGAGTTATGGCGCAAGCGTCCAGTAAAACACGGCATAACCAAGAGCGCATTCTTTAGTAAAGGCACGTTTAAATTAATAGACTTAGAAGAGGTGACACTATGAAAACGTTTAGCGAAATTACGGAAAATATGTCTTTTAATGAATTATATAATTATTTATGGACGTGCCCAGCTGATACTGATGGATTTACTTGGTACAAAATAGATTTATTAATGTCTGAAATTAAAGCAAGGGAGCTGCAAAATGAAAACGTTTAACGATATGGAATTAGGTTCTAGGTTTATTATCTATCACGTTGTATATGAAAAGAAGAGTAGCAGAACCGCGTATATGCTGGATTATAACCATTTCATACATGACTATGATTATATGCCTGGTAGTGAGTGGTTTTATATGGGCATGCGGGATCCTGCAAAATTAATAGAATCAGGGGGTAAAGCAAAATGAAAAAAGTTCAAGCTGTAACCGGTAACTTATATAACTATGAAAACGAATATTATATTCGCATCAATACGGATCCCGGGTTTAACTGGTATCACCAAAACGAAAACGGCGATTTAAACCAAATAGAGTTTGATAGTGCTGAATACTGGCATTTAGAAAACACCCTACACGGCTATATTAACGAGGTGAAATTATGAGATTAATTGAAAAGCAAATGCTGGAAGCAGTACACAATAAAAACGAATGGTCAAAGGATAACACGCTGGTAACGTATCTAGCGGGTAAAAATGTTAGCAGTATATTTTTACATGGTAATCATATCGCTTTATATCACCATGACACTAGCACGATAGAACCAAACCGCGAGACGTTTTTTTGTTGGCCAACTACGACTACGCGTAGCAGGTTAAACGCGCTCGGCGCTTGTGCCAATATACGCAAGTTTAAAGCGTGTCTTGATGGCGTAGAACTATAAATATTATTAAACAGCAAAAAGGAAAATGTAAAATGATTTACTCAATTAACATAAACACTTTAAAAGCAGCTCAATTTTGTTCAGCAAATAAAGATATACGCTATTACTTAAACAGCGTATATCTAGATTTTAAAGTTGATACAGTATTACCGCATGTTAACGTAATAGCGACTGACGGCCATCTGTTAGCCGCGTACCAGGATAAACTGGAGGACGTATACCGTGGCGAGGACTTTAATTTAATTGTACCACTAGACACGGTTAAAGCCGTGTTAAAACTGGTAGGCAAAAATCAAAAAACCATAGAATTGGAAAAAATAGGGGAAAATTGGCGACTAGGCGATTTAAACTTTATACCAGTTGATGGAAAATACCCGGATTATATGCGCGTCATTCCTGGCACTGATACCAGGCACCATGATAATGGCGCGCCGCGTTTAGATCCTGAGATACTATTAAAAGCTCATAAAAGCCTTAACACGCGTTTTAATTGGCCAATCAATGCCAAGGGTAAAGGATCCTTTAGTTATGGGCCTACAAAGAACGATTCGGCGGTATTACATAATGGCGATAATAAAAGCCTGGTAGTGGTAATGCCGATGCGGGACGCGGGCGACATCTATTTTGGCTTTACAGCTTAAACGCTATACAATCCATTCTAACACCCCATTAGGTTAACCCTACCTAATGGGGTTAACCTTACCTTAAACATGCTCAAACGAGCTTTTTGGAGTGCTTACCATGTCTAAACCCTTACTTACACCTAGAACATTTAACATTGACGGCTGGAGCGTGTATTTAATCGTTACTAAATACACGATGGACGTTATGAGTTATGAAATTATAAACGCTATACCAGATTTACTGGTGGGTGATAGTGAATACCTATCACTTGATATAATCGAGCTTGAAACGCTTATTTTTGAACACCTAGCAAAACTAGATTATTAAGGAACTAAAATGGAAAACATCATCATCAATGAAGAACGCCAAACTAAGATTTTTACCCCTACGCAGGTCGAAGAGTTAAGCGAAAAGGCTAAACACGAAGCGACCAAACAAAGTAAGATTAAGACCACACGCCGAAGATTGATCGAGGACGCGTTATTGGCTAAAGATCTAGGCTTTGCCAGGGGTGAAATAAGCTAGCCTTAAACGGGCGTTTTGGAGTTGCCAGCAAATAGCGGGTTACAAGGTTACAGTTACAAAACACTTTCTGAACCAGAACTATATAAATAAAAAAAAATAAATAATATGTTTTTTATTTATTACTATACTAATATATATATATTTAATTGTAACTTAGTAACCTTAAAGGAAAACCAGTCATATAAAGGCTTTCTTGGTTACAAAAGCAAAATAAAAAAGTTTAACTTTACTTGTAACCTGTCAATTACTGTTACTTTAACGCAAAAAACCGCACATTTAAAAAATGAAACGGTTTTGATTTGGGTTTAAAAAAAGTGTAACTTTGTAACCTGGCCAAAGCTACAAAAAGTTAACTTAAATGAAACTCATAATACTCGTCATACGCTTCCTTATTACTGGCATCTAGGGGTAACAGATTGGAGTAAAATGTGGGGGTGGTTAACGTCACACCATCAACCTTTTTAAAGCCTCTATACTTCATAAAACCTGAACCCCGCAATACCGCTTCTATGCCATTATTACCAACCCGACCATGGCCAATATCCCGCAGAATCGCTTTTAATGTTTTCTTGGTAAAGGGTGTATTAAACGGAAACTCTCCGCCCAATATCATCTCTTCTATATCTTGCTCATAATCATACTTCCCACTCTCCATCATTTCCCTGGCACCACCGGTAACACGCGGTAATTCGCGCAAGCTAAACCCGGATACGTCCAGCTCCAATAAGTAATTCATCACTTTGGCAAAGCCATCTTCCCGCTCTAACCAGCCGCGCAAACGCGAATAATACAAAGCATCACGCGGCTCTACCCATGAATCAGCTACAAAATACCGCATATCGCCGCTCTCAATGGCTATGGCGTCACGGTGGTTGGTCATAATAAGATACGCCGTAACATCCGCTTGAGTAACCAGCCCCTTTCCCTTTATATTAAGCATCCGCGTACCATTAGCAGATGGCGCGATAATCACCTTTAGGTTATTGGCGGTATCCTTGCGCTGGCCCATGTTCGCTTCGTGCATGATCATAAACTTCATACCGAACACATAATCGCCCCACCCTGACGCCACATCCTCAACGTTGGCAGCACCAGCCGCCGAACCGAAGATCTTCATCATAGGTTCAAAGAACGAATCTTTACCGTTTCTCAAAGTGCCCCTATTAAGTATGGTAAACGCCGGCTTCTCACCTAACCGTTGCAACACGGCCGCCAGGTATTTAATCACTACCCCCCGCTCGAATGGATCTGGGAACAAGTATTCTGCATGTTCTAGCCAAACCGATACATCACCATCAACCGGCGTTAACGCAAACCCTTTCCAGGTATTCACTAACCGCCGACCTTCCGAGCTAAAGATTACTGCATCACGCGATGGCTTTCCCCCGCCCGTTGGTAACCAACCTAAACCATCAGCAACCGAATGCTCTTTATCCATAGCCATCAAGAACTGACGTGACGCCAATGGCAAACCCCCTTTAGCCCCGGTACACTCAGATAAATACAAAGAATCAAGCCCCTTTGCTGGGATCAGTGCCCCAGAGCGTAGGTTATAGAACTCATGCCGAGCCGCCATATAGACATAATCTATAATGTCATTTTCCCACGTCCCGCCGATAGCTGGATCACGCCCAGCTACTACACCCGACCCCGAACCCGACACCACGGCATCGCCCAATAACCCTGGGCTATTACTCACAACGCCGGCCTCTAACATGGCACGAACCCCGGCGACCTGCACCCCTTCTACATGTAGTCTAGATAGTTCGGCCATATCTAATCCTACTTGCTTACTAATCAGTTTCAACATACGCGGCCCAGTTAACTTGCCGGTGGACGCGTCACCATTACATGCCCCGTGATGGCACTGGTACTCAACGTGGCCATCTTCTGCAATCCTAAACGCACCACCCGAGGCGTCACTACTACTATGTTTATCTGCATTCGGGCAATCCACCCGCACCCAGCCATCATCACCATAACCGGTCACGGTAAGGTGCGGCCATATAGGGTGGCCCAGCACAAGCGGCGATGATTCATCAGCGGCATCAACCACCAAGTTATGACGCCCGGCCGCCAGGTCTATGTCAAACACGCTAGCCAACTCTTCTATTGCATAACTAAGCGAGGGATTCCATTCCGAGATATAACACTGAAACGGTACCCCATCGATCAACCGGGACGCTTTACTATTAACCCCCTCTGGTAAACGTACATACCGCGTCACGCCTTTCATGCCAGGATCACGTCCGGTGGGAGCAAGCCCTTTAGATACCAGACCGTCCAGCAAGTTATCCACCCTATCCCGTGATTCGCACGGTTCGGATAATACCCAGCCCCATTGCTCAGATCCCGCAGACGAGTGCATCTTATACGTTGGTATAGGTAGTTTCTCGACCATCTCAACAGGTAACTTCTCCCGCACATCATCTGCAACGATAACAAAACACGCATCGAACAGATCTTTAGCTCGGCGAGCCTTGCCTTTCTTTTCATCGAAATTGAATAGCGAGATGGTAAAGTATTGGTTATCATCTGCCCCCATCTTATCCAACCCCTTGCCAGCTAACCCACCGGCCCAACAGATGGCGCGCCGGTCAATAGTAATATCATTTGGATCATCAGGAAACGAGGTAACGTGTGCTCTGTCCCATTCGTCACCGAACAGGGTAGTAAGAAATTCTTTATTGGTAACCATCTTGTTCTCCCTGTTCTTATTATAGATTGCCTACACCTGGCTCTACCCTATCATGCTCAACGTCTAGGCCATCCAAGTCGCCAGGTTCAGCCACGGTAACAATTCCCTGCTGGTACGCCTCGCCCACGTCCAGGGCCAGCTCGAT
>Ga0307988_1000748_pt1 | contig 20889 bp, 19 predicted proteins | sample EllFjometagen183_FD_203166 | JGI IMG/M metagenome (GOLD analysis project Ga0307988, IMG submission 203166) | Marine microbial communities from Ellis Fjord, Antarctic Ocean - #183 | ecosystem: Environmental > Aquatic > Marine > Unclassified | place: Southern Ocean | collected 2014-10-08 | reverse complement strand
AAGTATGGAAAATTCTGGTTCCAAAACATCATAGGCTATTTTGACACCTTTTCTTTTTAATGCTCTTTCTTTAAACTCAGAATGTTTCATTTGTGGTCACCTCGCTATTCCTTCTTTACTCTTTACGCGTAACTCAAAAAGGCCATTCTCTATTGGTTTTGTGTGTGGCAAACCAAGATTAGAACCAAACTCAAGCATTAAGTCTGTGAGGCGTAAATACCTTGCCAGTAACCCATCGGGGAGACTTAAAATTTCTTCCTGGAGTTTTGAGTTGTAATATTTAATTTGCCAAACCATATCGTATATATGTAACAATTTTGTTACTATTGGGCAAGTAATACTTTTGTTTTAAACTTGTGCATACTGGATAGAGAAATAGGGGATAGACCCCAATTTCCCTAACTTCCACTTGGATAATATTGACTAAGCCACTTTAGAGAAATCGGGGTCTGACCCCATTTCTTTCCCTGTTCCATCCCAAGTGGTAGAATAGCCCTTTTTCGCCATTCAGTTGATATCCCATCAACAAAAGTGTATATGATAGTATGCCAACTGTTTTAAGGGTAGGAGCATACAGGTTTCATTTTTACTCAGATGAAGGCAGGGAGCCACCTCATATCCACGTTGCCACACTTAAGCATTCTCTTGGAGCAATATGACACCCTCCATAGCCATTAAAGATAATAATAGCGAACCTGCTGCTATTCGAACATGGGTAGACGGACGTTTGATATACATCGAATTAACAGACGGTCGCATTATTGGATTTCCCGCCGATCGTTTTAGACTGCTCTCTCAAGCAACGGATGAACAATTAACCAAGGTTCAATTGCGCCTCAATGGTTTCGCACTACGCTGGAAAGAACTTGATGAAGATATTACCGTACCAGGAATTATAGCTGGTAATTTTCAACTTCCCTACCTACTCAAAAAAGACTCCCAAAAAGATTTTTCCTACTGAGCTGTCAATCAGCTTTCAATATTGAGTGGAGCAGTTTTTTTACACGTCGATCTCTAATTGGAAATTAAATGGTGTCTGACCCCATATTTATTAAGACATCATGCGTAATATGTATTATAAGTATTACATGTCATACAAAATTATTCGTGGAGGATATATGCTTTCCGTAAGGTTACCGAAAGATTTAGAAAGTCGATTGACTATTCTTGCAAAAGCCACAAAAAGACCAAAAAGTTTTTATGTCAGAGAAGCTCTTGAACGCTCTTTGGAAGATATTGAAGATATTTATCTCGCAGAAACAGCCTATGAGAGTTTTCTAAAAAGTGGCGAAGAATCCGTAGCATTAAAAGATGTGGAGCGTACCCTTGAACTGGAAGATTGAGTTTGCCCCCGCAGCAGTTAAACAACTGAAAAAGATTAGCCCTGAACATGGCAAACGAATCACAACGTATTTACGGGAAAATGTCAGTGACGATCCTTATGTAAACGGTAAAGCTCTCAAAGGTAATTTGAGGGAATTCTGGCGATACAGAATAGGCAGTTACCGGGTACTTGCACATATTAAAAGCAACCAACTTACTGTTCTTGTTGTGCAGGTTGGCCATCGAAAGGAGGTTTACCGCTGACAATTTCTCTCCCAAAAACGCCAAATACCCATACCCAAAAGAAGCAACCATATTTTATTTTACTCTGACCCCAATTAATGTACAAAAACTACTCGTGTGGCAAAAAGCAAAAGACCTGGCCGTGGCCATATACAGACTTACAAACCAGGGCGAACTCGCAAAAGATTTTGGCCTGAAGGATCAACACTCAACTGCCGAATGACTAACACAATCACTCATATCCTTTGAAATCGGATACATCGATAAGACGTCATACCAGCACATAGAAAAAGAATGCAGAATCATCTCCACTATGCTCATGCGCCTCATCCAAGCAAGAAAAAATAAACCCTAAGCCTCTACCCCCCTAAGCCCCTAAAACCCCCACTTTCGTAACTCAAATAACAAAACAGGCATCAGGGTAACAAAAAAGCTTGTATCCCCTTATCGATTTCACATATACTATACTATCACTACATTTTATTTTTAATTTTCATGGAGGAAAAAACCATGGCCAATAAACCGCTCTTGGGAGAACTGCTAATCCAGCAAAACCTCATATCCCAGGATGTCATCGATACCGCCCTGCGCGTACAGGTCGGAGGCAACCGCAGACTAGGGCACATCCTGGTGCGCATGAAAGCCATAACAGCCGACCAGCTCGCAGAAACCCTGGCAAAACAGCTCAGCATCCCCATAGCCGACATAGCCCAGAAATTTTCAACAGATTCCAGCAGGATCCTGCCCCGCTACCTCTGCCGGCAGTTCAGCGTCATCCCCCTCACCTTAAAGGATAACAACATCCTCGAGCTGGCAATGGCCAATCCTGCAGATGCGGATGCCATTACAAGCCTCGAACAGTACACAGGAAAAGTGATCGAGCCCTGCCTGGCAAGAGACTCCGAGATCGACAAAGAAATCGGCCGCAGAATCCCCCTTACCATAAAGGATTTTTTCACGCCCCAGGCAAACACCTGGGCCACCCGGGCTGTTACCGCAATCTCCCTGGTTCTCGTCATCGGGCTCAGCGCCTTCACCTACAACTACGTACAAACCGCCCGCTACGGCACAGTAACCAAGAGCAACACCCACGTGCTGTACAATAACCTCGATCTGATTCTGGGCGTGGACAAAGAGGGTAAAGTATCCCTTCTCGGCCATGGCGCTTTCTCCAAAGGATATTATTCCGTCTCTTTTGATAACGCTGATTTTCTGGCAGCATTTGTGCATAGTAGAGATAAAGATTTCTCAGAAAAACAACGTGCGTGGATTAATTGGGCTATTAAACAAACAGGCTCCGATAGTCTCGCCAGATCGTTAGCCATGAAAAAATGAAAAACAAACTGTTCCTCCTTTTAATTTTACTCCTCACCATCCCGGGGATTTCTGCGGCAGCAGAACTGCGCACCCTGGAAATCGATTTTGCATTTACCCTGCCAGACGATCCGGCTAAAGATCTCACCGGTTATACAATCTACCAAAACGGCGAACCAGCCTGCGAAGCTGAAACCACAAGCACAACAACACTCAGTTGCGAATTACTGACCGAAGACGGAACATTCGACTTCGCCCTCGCAGCCACCTACACAGACAACACCGAGAGCCCGCAATCACCAATATTCCCGTACACCATAGGCACAGTAGCCATAACACCCACTCCACCGCCCGTTTCTGACGGAAGCAGGATCATCACCTACTCCTGGGATCAGAACCTGACAAGCATCGATATCGCAGGATACAGGATGTATATGAATGACGATCTGCTCTGCGAGACAGCCGACCCCACAGCCACCACACTCAGCTGTACGACGGACCTCATAAACGCTCCAATGGCCTTTTCCGTCGCCTCATATGATACAAGCGGCATAGAAAGCCTCAGATCAAACTTCCTCCTGCTCGACCCGGCCGATTTCCCCGAACTTTTTCTTAAAAACAGCCTCACCTTCAACTGGGACTATACAGACGACGCCAGCAACGCGGGCGGCTTTCGTATCTACCTCAACGCAAACCTCCTCTGCCAGACAACGGATTCATCCGCCAGACAGCTCAGCTGTGAGGCCGAACCCTCAACCGCCAACCAGACCTTCGCCCTGACGGCAGTCGATGCAAGCGGAATCGAGACAGCACTCTCCAACGCAATCACCTACACCCCTGAAACCATACCGGAACCACTACCCGAAACAGTGCCGCTGCCACCCGCATACACCACAGGCTCAACATCCTACACAGCAGCAGACACAGCAGACAGCAGAACCATCACCTACTCATGGGACGCAAGCACCAGTGACAGCACTACAGCCGGCTATAGAATGTATATGAACGACAGCCTGCTCTGCGAGACAAACGACCCAGGCGCCACCTCGCTCAGCTGCACAACAGCTCTCGTCAATGAAGACATGACATTTTCCATCGCCTCATTTGATATCAATGGCATGGAAGGTACACACTATACCATCCTCCAGCTCGCGCCGACCGACTTCCCGGATATCTTCCCCTACAAAAGCATCACCTTCAACTGGGAATATACCGACGGAGCAACCAACGAAGGCGGCTTTGCCATCTATTATAACGACAAACTCCTCTGCAAAACAGATGACTCCTCCGCAAGAGAGCTAACCTGTGAAACAGACTTTTCAGCGACCACACACACTTTTGCCATAAAGGCACTAGACGCGCTGGCAATAGAGACTGATCTCTCCAACACAATCGTCTACAGCACAAGCATAATACCGACAGACACAGTAATCGAACCGCCCCCCGTAACAGAGTCAGAACCAGCACCAACCCCGGAACCGCTGATGGCAGTACTCACACCAACACCCTCAAGCGGCGAAGTCCCGCTCAGCATCTCTCTCACCAGCACCGGCTCCACAGGCGATATCGCAACCTGGTCCTGGGAATTCGGTGACGGCACCAGCGCAACCGGCTCAAACACAAACCACATCTATTCGATCCCAGGAACATACAGCGCAACCCTGCGCATAGAAGATGCAGATGGAACTTTCAGCCTGGCATCAGCAACCATAACCGCCCTACCAAGCGCGCCTCCCGAACCGCCGACAGCAATACTCTCCTCCTCAACAGCCGCAGGCAACGCCCCGCTGGCAGTCATCTTCGATGGCGCGGCTTCGACAACACCCAATGCGCCGATAGCAGAGTACAGCTGGACTTTCGGCGACGGCTCCCAGGCCACGGGTGAGACCGCTTCACACACCTACTCAACAGCCGGAACCTACCATACCGAGCTGACAGTAACAGACAGCCTGGGGCTAACCGACACGGTCGATACCCCCATTATCGTCCTCGGCACAGCCATACCAAACGAAAAACCGACAGCCGTCATAACAGCAGACCAGGCAGAAGGCAGCGCCCCGCTCCTCGTCTCTTTTGACGGCACCCAGTCATCGGATCCGGACGGTTCTATCAGTCGCTACGACTGGAACTTCGGTGACGGCACCACAGCCACCGGGCCAACAGCGCAGCATACCTATATCGAACCGGCCGTCTACACCATGACCCTGCAGGTAACCGACAACCTGGGTGAAACCGCCACAGTCTCCAGACAGATCACCTGCAGCACAGCACCACCGGAAAATATCCTCAACTTTGAAGTCGGCGAAATAACCATCGACCACGTGTGGGTTAAAGTCCTCTTTGAAAACAGCTATACCCAGCCCATCGTCATCGCCGGACCACCGACATTTAACGGCAGCAATCAACTCACCGTACGAATCCGCAATATCGACCAGGAAGGTTTTGAAATCCGGCTGCAGGAATGGGATTATCTCGACGGCAGCCACACAGAAGAAACACTCAGCTATATGGTCATGGAAAAAGGCACACACACCCTCGACAGCGGCATCAAGATCGAGGCAGGCAGCTTCAAAGCATCCGCCAGATTCCAGGGAGTCACGCTGCAGCAGCCCTATGACCTTATCCCGGTCATCCTTACACAGGTAATAACTGAAATTGATCCCAACGCGGTCACAGGCAGAACCCAGAAAAGCAGCCAGACATCATTTGAATATAAACTACAGGAACAAGAAACAACCAAAAACGGTCACGCAGAAGAAACAGTCGGCTATATAGCATGGGAACCAGGCAAAGGCGAATTCTCAGGCCTTCAGTTCGAGGCGGGAATAACAGCCAAAAGCATCACCCATAACTGGTTCAACCTCACCTTCCTGCCTGCATTCCCTGACCCACCACTTTTTATGGCCGATATGCAGACCTATGCAGGAAGTGACACTGCAGTAATACGTATGCAGAATTTGACGCAGGCGACAGCCGAGATAAAAATAGAAGAAGAGCAGTCTAAAGACTCGGAGACTGATCACGCGGCAGAAGCTTTGGGTCACCTGAGCATCGGCAATGCTACTGCGGCGCCAAATTAAGCAAAAAGGCTCCACCATGTCCTCACCAGATAAGTTGATGAAAACACCCACCTATAATATAATTAACAATTTTTTAATAGTTGCAACCGAGATTTCTGATGCAGAAACAAGTCCATCGAACGATATATAATACAATCCGTGAGACCTTGTTGGAAAGGATTACAAAAAAACATGTTTAACATGAAAGATAGAAGCGAGGACACTATGAGAAAAGCATACTACACAGAAAATTTTGCTAGACGCGGCAGAACTACACGCAAACTACTCTCGACAGCAACAATAGCCTTTCTGCTATTTGGTTCAACAGTTAGTGCACTTGCTCTGACAGAATGGGAGGGTACTTTAAATAGTGTCTCCATTACTAATGCAGCAGGCATCAACATCCCACCAACTGCAAATTTTACTTATATAAAAGATGGTGACACTTTAACATTTGATGCGAGTGACTCGTCAGATTCCGACGGAAGCATTACTGAATATAAATGGCGTTTTGGAAACGATGACACCTCAACGGGTTTAACGACAAGCTATACCTACTCCTCGACTGAACCGTTGATAGCAACCCTCACTATTGTTGATAATAATGGCGGTATTAGTCTATTTCAAATCACAATTTATCAAAATTTATCAATACTTGATGATTATTCTAACGACACATCCAGCAATTATGAAGCAATAGTTGGTGGACTTCTCATAATAGAAGGAGTTGCAAAAGGGACAGCAAATTATTCTTACAATGGAGCTATCCATAAAACATCTACTGGCAGCGATAATCACTACACGCAAGCTGACGTTGAGAAAATAGGAGCTACAGCATCTGGAGTGATAATTCGAGCATCATCTGCAAGTGCACCAGCTACTGGGTATGCAGCCATTGTTGCTGGCTCAAACTATATAAAACTATATAAATTTTCTAATACTAAACTTATAGATACGTACAAAACATGGTCAATACCTTCAATATCAGACAATACTTTTTACACGATGAAGGTTGTTGCAGATGGCCCAACATTTCAATTGTGGTTGGATACAGGAAGTGGTTTGCAACACATTTCAGGCGACATCACTGATACGACATACAATACTGGACAATTTACGGGTATAATATTTAACAGAAACGCTGGCGGTAGCCCTAGAATTGATAACTTCGAGGCAGGAAAATAATGAAGAGAATAAGACTGTTAATTCTAATGATTGTTTTGTCTCCTGGTCTTTGTAATGCTGCCACACTGTATGTTGATGGGACCAGCGGAAGTGATAGTAATGGAGGAACATCTCTGGTAGATGCTTGGGCGACTATTGACCACGGGATGACTCAAGCCTCCCCTGGAGACACTGTGCTTATTACTGGAGGCAAGTATAAAGAGAGTGTTAAAATATATAGTAAAGGCAGCACAGCTAGAGATCACATTACAGTAAAGAACTATGACGAAAACGAAGTAATACTTGACGGGTCTTTGACTGCAACTAGTTGGTCTGTGTACTCAGGAAATATCTATCAAACAGCAATTACTGAAAGTACTGATAAAAAAGTTGATGCTGTTGTAGTGGATTACGTTGCTCTAATGCCATCCGTTACTCAGACAAATACCAATGCCAGCTATACCGACACAACTACCATCTCAGGGGTTACTATAACAGAAGGGCAATTTTATCAAGATAACAGTACTGATATCCTTTACGTATGGATACCTGGCGGTGGAAGTCCTGCAACTCATGATATTGGGATTGTGAGGGTCACACCAGACACAAGTAATCAATATGATGGCATATACTTGTGGGATTCTGGATATTTTGCATTTGAGAACCTTACCATAAGATACTTCGGCTCAAGAGGTATTGCGGCTGGAGCTGGTAGCACTTCCCATAACAACTACACAAACCTCAAAATAGTGTTCAACAGGCACACTGGTATACTAACTGGCCCTAATGCAAACCTGACTGGCAGTGAGATAGCATGGAATTTCTTATGGAACTGGCCTAGAGGGAAATTTAATGGTGGAACACAAGGTGGCGGATGGGGCGCTGGTGTAAATATAGATGCTAATTCGACAGCAGAAGATAATACAATCTACAAGAATGGTGGCGAGGGGATACTTACTTATCTAAATTCTGGGAACAGTATCATGAAAAACAACACCGTATATGACAACTGGAGTATGAATATGTATGTCGATACTGCGGAGTCAGTTGTTGTGGAACAAAACTTAGTTTACTGCACCCCTGTTGATGAGGCTGCAAAAGTAAATAACGGATTTCCTACTGATGGTACCGTTTATAAAGGCCAACACCCAATAGGTATAGGAACAGCGGAAGAATTCTATGGTGGGGAAAAGCTCTATTATCTAAGAGACGTAGATATAAGAAACAATATTGTAGTTAACTGTAGAAGAGGCTACAGTCATTTTGCCCAAGCAGCTGACTCTGGAATGGTAAGAATTAGAATAGTTAATAACACAATAATTGTACCCGATTATCCAGTTCCTGGTACCGTTACCGTTGGCGACGCAGACAACTTTCTAGGTGTGTATCTAAATAATTCAAGAGGTGCTAATGAAGACAACGTTATTAACAATAATATAATAGTTGTTGGTCATTCAAGAAATTATGCTCTTTATAATAGAGACACAGATACTGACACATTTGCAACGTATGGCCTGAGTAATAATTTATATTACAACTCAGCTTACACCAAACCTATCCATTGGGGAGGTACTTACAATACAATCTATGATTACACTTTAGACGTATGGAAGAGTTTGCAAGGAACCACTCATGGGCAAAACTCTTTATCCGTTGATCCAAATTTTACGAGAGGTGCGGATAAACATGCAGCATCTTATTACATACCAACCGATCACAGTCCAGTATTAGAAGGAGGAGTCCCACTAAGCGGCTTCAATACTGATTTTTATGAAGATCTCCGGACTATCAATTGGTCTATCGGAGCTGTGCAGAAGTACTCACAAACTCCGCGGATAATATCTATAATGCACATGACCAGCGACAATTATAATTCCCCCTGACGACAATTATTTTCTCCGGATAAACGTGATCAGATTATTCAGGTGAGGAAATTCAAGAAATACTTAGATTGAACTTAAAAACTTTTAAATGCATGTAATTAAAAGTTTTTAAGTTCAACAAACAAACTAGAGGCGAACGGCGGTTCATCCTTGTAACTGGTAAATCCTACATAAGTACTGCAAGTAGGGGTTCTCCAGCATCTGCAGCACTGTTTCTTCATCACTGAGAGTCAGCGTATGCTTGATGATCAATACACGTACCTATCACCAAACGAGCATCTTTTCACAGTCTTCCCTTGCTGGAGTTCATAGTGCTGTAACACCCAACTGCCAAGCTATCCGACGGAATGATCTCGCTCCATTTGACCCATCGGTTTTTAGGACTGAGCTATCCACCAAAATGAAGGATGAAGCCATCCAGACTCAGTTGTTTACTGCTCGTATATCGAACCATGTGCAAGCCTTATTAAGAGTTTGCCTCAATTGGACTGCATATTATACTGATTATTTATCAGTATTGCTTTTAATTACATACGATCAAACGTTTTTAAGTTCAATCTATCTAGCGACTAGCCCAATCCACAACAGAAGTAAGGTAGACGAATCCTTTGGCTATTGCTATGTAAGCCGTGCCCAGTGGCCAAACCTGATTGGCATACTCAATAGCAATTTAGTCGGACGAACCGGTATTAATCTTTTTGATAGCCAAGCTCATCAAGAAGATGACCTCCAGTATTTTTTAACACTAAATATTCGTACATAGAGAGTTTTTGTTTGTGACCCCTTGCCCGAATTTTTTTTTCCATGACACCATGATCAATTGATTGTACTCCAATATGCTCGGCTATTTGATCAATGTTAAATTTTCCAGAGATAAGATCTTCATATTTTATTAACAGACCGTCTACTTCTTGATAGCTCTGAAGAAATCCATTTAATAAATATTTCCAATGGTTGGCAAATCCTATGGGGTTATCCATCCGATATTTAGGCCATGAATTATACCATCCGGTATTTTTAATTGAAAGATAGCTTTTGTATAAATTACGGTAGAGAAATAGAAATCGGGCTTTTGGGAAGAGCCATTTGAGATACCTTGCATGATCAATGGTGAACCTAACCTCCTTTATGCCCCAACGAGAAGCGCCTCGTTCAAAGGCAGAATCACCAAGCCATGTTGTAAAGAGTGATCGGTGGGAACTTTTCAAGTAGGACATCGGTGGAGTTAAATTCGCTATCCAGGAACCTGCTAATTTATCAAGCCTATGCTCAGTATTGAAAAAACGATCAGGGGGCCATTCCGAGTCAATACAGGCTATAAAATCACCAAGCTTGGGGATAAGAAAAGCATGATCAAGTGGCTCACCCCAAACAAGTATATCTTGGCTTGACATTACAAGTCTTTGCAACAGGGTTGAACCAGATCCCCAACCAGCTGAGAATATGAATACCGGCGTAATATTATCTTCTTCCTCAGCAAGTTCAGGCCATCTTTTTAGAATACATCCTATCGATTCAGAAAGTTTATACGAATTCTTTATTTCCGGTGGCATTACGATGGATTTAATGAATCTGGAACAAAATAAATTTTCTAGTAATGTCAAATGCCCCCCCCCTAAGTTATGACCCGGTCAATAAAAATGAACATTAAATTAACCAGCTTTCTCCAAAAGCCACAGTTCCTCTGATTCCGTTGGAGTCATGTTGTATTGCATCTCTTGAAATTGGGATTTTACCCTGTCTAACTGTTTAGTGTTGCATTAATTTTTAAATCAGCTTATTTCATACTGCTTATCTTTGCCTTTTTGTTTTCCTGTTTGTTCTGGCTTGCTCAAGCTTATTAATCAAGAGGGCACTGACTTCCACGGACGAAATTGCGTCCGTGGCCTTCTCTTCGGCAGTATAGCGTTTTTTATTTTTTGTCATGGAATATCCTTCTTTTGAAGGTGATAACTCATAAAAGAATTATTCCAATTCCCGCAGTGCCAACACAACATGTTTCCTATGGATTTTGTTAAAAAAGAACTTAATAACATTTCTGCTTTTACTTTTCCACGTCAGATGGGTGTTGACAAATTAATGAATTAACTTAACAGGGACCCTTAAAAAGGCTTTTATTAAGTTTACCCATGTCCAATAATTACATATTCTATACTTCAACGCTTGCTTATAATTTCTTTTAGCGTTGTCAAAATCCTGTTTCATCAAAGCCTGATCGCCTGATTCACGATAAACTCGAGCGAGTGCATGATTTTTAAATCGTAGGTTTCCTTTGCTCCCCCCAGTATATTTGTCGATTATATACAATCTGGCTTGATGCATTTTGGTCTGCTCGCTGCTTAGGCTGTCTTTTCTTATTCGGTAATAAGTTAACACACTGTCTACATATTGTACTGGGTATCTTTGGGTAAGCCGCAACCAAAAATCTCTATCTTCACAACCCAAATAGCTTAATTGTTGATCAAAGGGCCCTATTAAATCAAAACATTTTTTATGAAAAATGACAGAAGAAGTAACAATATTAGCTTCACGTAAAAAAAGTGCTCGAAAGATATTACCTGACAGCAAGGTATCGTCACTATTTGATGAATCAATTACAGTACCTCCTTCGTCAATTTTAGTCGTCTTGGAATGAACCAACCCTAAAGAACTGTCACGGGTAATGGTGTCATACAGGACTTTTAGGTGATGTAAACTCCAGAGGTCATCTGCATCGCAAAAAGCGATAAACTTACCCTTCGAATGATTTATGCCAGTATTACGGGCTACAGCAACTCCACCATTGTCCTGATAAACGTAGCGTATTTTTTCTTCATGTGCGTTTTGATAGCCTTTTATAAGTACGTCTGTAGAATCTGTGGAACCATCATCAACTAACACAATCTCAAAATCCTGGTAACTCTGGGACAACACACTGTCAAGTGTCTCCGTCAAAAAACAAGAAGCATTATAGGCAGGGATAACAACACTAATTTCCATTTTTAAGAACCACCACGGTTGAACATTTTCCTCTTTATAGGCAAGTTGGTAGGAAGGATTTTTATTATAGCAGCCAAAACTCCTATATAACCAAACACACGCATATCACGCATAGTTACACTAAAAAAATTGGTGAATATAAGCGCTGCCAAGCTACCTAATAAAGCTTGTCCAGCAATTTTTGATATCACATCCTCCTTATTTTTTTGCGCAGCTAAACCTCGTTTCAACAAATGGAGAATTAATTTAACAAATAAAACAATTCCAAGAAGCCCAGTCTCTGCAGCTACTAACAAGTAAACATTATGCGCATCTCTTAATGCAGGCCCACCATATTCACCAACTCGCTCTTTAAAAGAATCCATTCCAACTCCTAATGGATTAAATATACTCATGCGCACAGCAGCATGCCATATTTCTATTCTGGTTGTAAAACTTACATCGGCTTCATTGCTTTCTAGGCCATGCATGTCCTGACCTGAAAACCTCAGTGCTACTTTTTCGGGAAGAAATGATGGTGAAAAAACCAACATTAGAGTAATTATAAAAGCTATTAGTAACTTGAAATTTAATGAAGTGACATATGAAGTTACAAGAAGACCAACACCAAAACCAATAATCCCCCCCCTAGACACGGTCTGGAGCTCAGCGAAGTAAGCAACAAAAACCAATATAAGGCAAATCAATGAGAGAATTTTCCTTCTTGTATTAATAAACAGGCTAAATAGAACAGAGGCGTATGCGGCGATAAAAGCTGCGGCTGCATTTGGATCATCAAACATTCCACCTACACGGACCTTGTCTCCTATATCGATCCCTTGAATAAGTAAATGCATCGAGAATAATATTGTACCCATAACAACTCCATCAAGAGCTGCCATTCTGTCTTCGTCAGATACCAATCGTTTTGCAAAAAGATATATAAAAAAGGGATCCATCCAGCGCTTACAAACATGGATAGGTGAACCATAAATGGTGTCATTACACAAGTAAGCGACAACAACAGAAAAGCCACAAACCATACACCATAACAGCCAACTTCTTTTAACTGAATCAGAATGACAGGGTGCTTTCTTCCCTGCCTTTACTAGGGTTGTAAGCAGTATGCAATAAAAAATATTTAGACCGTTAATTCCAGGAAATAAGTTTAGTGGTATTTTGCTAGAAAGCGGAATATATACACATAATAAACAAAATACACCTCCATAAAAAGTTGGTTTTCTTACTTTGAATAACCAAAACAAAAAACACATTATGCCTAAGGCACCAATATGTTTAAATTCAAGAGTGCTCAGAATGTACACTAATTTCCTTTAGGTTGCCCCCAGTATTGCAGGGTGACAATAAAAGTTTAACGGTTCTTGAAAAATGAAGCAGCCTCCATATACGTGGAACACTCAAAGACAGGAGAGAGGGGCTTAGAAGTGGTTCCCTGTATTTGAACAGTATCTTTTTTTAAGTGGATTCTCTGTTTTTTTTCATACTGCCATTTCAATCATTGGCAGCATTTCGATATCTAAGCCCCTTAAAGGAATTTTCAACCTGAACTTGAATCCGGTCTAGATTTATTATACTAATCAATATATTCTGTAATGGATTTTCTTGATTCGATAACTGAATCCTAGGCTTATTATAAATATACCAGCTAATACTTTACTGCCTTACACAGACGCTCAATGTGCATAGGTAGTCCTCCCTTTTTGAGTTGCAAACAGAAGTAAAGTAGACGAATTTTTTAGCCATTGGGATGTAAGTCGTGTCCAGTGGACAAATGTGATTGGCGTCCTCAATAGCAAGGTTTATCAACAGCTAGGGATATAAAGTTTGTAGTCATGATGTTTCTTGCTGGTGCTTGACTTTTTGTGCTCCCTCAACACCAATATGTTTTATCAATGTATTAAGATGCTTGCGACCAATATCGAATCCTTCTCGATTGAGCTGGGCACGCAGCATACGGGCACCCATGAACAGATATTATTCCAAGTGCAACTCGTCAATATGACTCAGGAGCCTCCGACCAACGATGTTGGCTGGTTTTGGTTTATAATAAACAATGCCCCGACTAATACCAACCAATTGAGCTTGGTTACTGATAGATAAGGCATGCCTGCAGTCAATCATTTTTTTGCGCTCAGCAATAATCTCACCTTCGCGAGCGCCCCTTCTAAAAAGCCATTTTCGAGCGTCAGCTGACCAATCTTGACATGTAATATTTTTAAATCAACGGGTGCTTCCATTACAGAATTCTTGCCAAACACACCTACAGCCCCTCACTGAGTAGCTTCTTCCAGTTTGTAATCTCATTGGAATGCACTTCAAACTGCTGCGGTAACAGAGCAAGTGCCTTGTTTCTGTTCTGTTTGCACAAATTTCTTCTGGGCCGTGTCACCTTATAACATCTTTAAGATTAAAGTCTAAGTATGAAACGTAAGGTCGCTTATATCGGTAGACCAAATAGCATGAAAAAACACTACAATAGATGGCTAAATTACGAATCAATTCAATTATTATACTGTCTGGTTGTATAAAAGTTGCGACAAGAATAAGAGTAATAATTCCACTACAAAACGATACACCAACAGGCTCGATGAAAGTCTCCACAAACACCACAAATGTTAATAATCCGTAAAATCGCAATGTCCACACATTCACAATTAACCTGCAACATGAAAAAATGCACATAGCTATTGCGGCAGCAGATAAACCTACCTCTACAGCTACAGATAACAAAATGGTAAGCAGCACCACCAATCCAATATTTATATAGAGCAGAACCAATGGCTTACCAATAGACTTAATAATAGAATTAAAATAAACATTAATGGAAGAGAACAATGTTGCACCTGCAAGCCAGGGTAATAAAGGAGCTGCCATATTCCAATTAATTCCAAAAATTCCAACTATCGTTATTTCAGGAAAAAATATAAAAAAGATCATGGGTGGCGCCAGCAAACTATAAGTAAAAAATAACAACTTACAAAGCCAGCTATTTATTCTTACCCTATCGTCTTGTATTTTTGAAAAGGCAGGTAAAAGAACAGAACCAACAGAGGTATTTACCTGCCTTAAAAGCAAAGTACTTAAATTAGAACTACGTGACAACAAACCAACGGCATCAGCTCCTAAAGCTCTGCCGGGTATAATTCGTTGCAGATTCCCTATAAAAAACTCCCCGACATTTGCAACAGTGACAGCCCCTCCAAAGATCAATAGCCCCTTTGCTTCATACCACTTTGTTGAAAACTGAGGACGCCAAGAGAACATATAGAGACTCATTAAAATTTTACAAGTTGTTACCCCCACAGCTATGCCAACAACTCCCCACGCAAAACTATAAGCTCCAAATCCAGCTAAAGCGAGAGGAACTGCAATGGCCCCGTAAACTATAGGATTAATGAGGTTAACTAAACTTCGTTCTTTAAATCTGAAATGTCTATCGAGTAGTGCCGTTGGAACTCGATCAAATGAATAAATGATAAATGTTAAGCAGATTATCCGACCAAGAGGAATGATCAAAGGTTCTTGAAAATAAGAGGCTACTGGTATCACCGCCCAGAAACCAAGAAAATAGCAAAAGACTCCCATAATAATACTAATAGTAAATGTTACATTTAAATGTTCATTGTTAATTTCTTTTCTTTGCACTAGGGCGTGGTGAAGTCCGAAATTCCAGAACATAAAAATGAAATTCATTATGACCTCAGCCATCCCGAACAAACCGAATTCAGCCGGCGTCAGGATGCGAGCTAAAGCAATACCAAGTACAAATGACATTACCTGCACAATGACACTTGAAGACATTTGCCACCTTAGCCCTATTTTAATTTTCCTTGAGATGTCTTCCATTTAAATCACTCAACAAGAGTATGATAGATCGCATGATATTGATTAACCATTTTTTCTGCAGAATATTTGCATGAGGTCCTATATGCTTCTTTTGATAATTCATTACAATTTGCTATAGATTCCTCTAACAATGCAGCAACATTTATACTACCTCTTTCAAGAATAAAACCATTTACACTTTGACGAATCAATTCTTCTGCGTTACCAACAGGAGTACACCATACAATTTTCCGCATCGCCATCGCTTCCAATATTGAATTTGAGAAACCTTCATGCTTAGAAGTTGACAAATAAATATCGAATGCTTTCATATAGCTATGAGCATTACTTCTAAAACCAGCGAAAGTTACCATATCAAAAACCCCTAACTCGTGCGCTCTGGCTTCTAACATCTCACGTTCTTCACCATCCCCAACAATAATTGCTCTAACATTGCTCTCGTGATCAGAGACTCTTTTTATTATATCCAAAAAAAGCCTAATGTTTTTTACAGGTATTAGCCTTGCCACAGTACCTATAATAATAGCATTTTCGGGGATATCATACTCCTGTCTTAAATCAATTGTTTGAGTGTTAAGAATATCATTATGATTAATTCCATTTTCAACCAATATAATTTTATCCTTGGGTAACCACTCAACCATACTGAAATGCTGTTTACCTGCTTGACTATTAGCAGTCACACAATGTGTAAGTCTATCAATAACTGCCATTATTTTATCTCTTACAAATCCATAACCATGCTCGCTTCGTTTCGATGAAACCCTTTTTTTCCCTGCTAATATAGCGGCTATTTGTCCCCAAAAATCAGCTGTAAATAAGCAAGTATGTACTATATCGATACCCTCTTCCAGCATTAGTTTTTTAAGCTTGAATAAAAGGAATAAATCAAACCCAGGCTTTTTAAGAATTTTTACAATTTTTTTACAATGAGGTTCAAACATCTCAAGCATGTCTTCTTCAGATGTAAGATAGCATAGAACAATTTGAAATCTATTTTTATCAAGCCCAGTACAAAGATATGATAGTTGTCTTTGAGTCCCTCCTAGTTCAAGTTCATCTATAATATATAATATTTTTATCTTTCGCATTATGAGTCAATATATTGTCTATGCCATAACTCAAAATTTACCAACAACCATAGAAGCTCACTATTGTCTGTGTGTTGTGATATGTGGTCATTTACTAGAGTAGTGACAAATTTCTGATTAAAGTAACCTCGATTTTGAAACCTATTGTCCAACAATGTATCTTGTGTAAGTTCTTTTAATTCATTCCGGAACCATTCATTTATAGGTAAAGCAAAACCCTGTTTGGGGCGTTCGATAAAATCCATTGGCAGAAATTTAGCCAATGCTTTTTTCATTAGAAATTTCCCTTTGTTGTTTTTAACTTTTAGATCGTTATGAACTTGAAGGGCAAAAGAAACAAACTCATGATCGAGGAGAGGAACTCTGGCTTCAAGGGAGTTGGCCATACTCATTCTATCGACTTTTTTAAGGATGTCTTCAACCAGATAAGAATGAATGTCGATAAAGGGAAGTTTTTCAAAGGAGTACTCGTTCCAGTTGAATTGGAAATCTTTCAAGGATGGGAACGCATAATCTGAAACGGCATGTTTCAACAAATCATAAGTATATAGCTCTTTTTTAATAAAGTCTTGTGTTAAGCCAACTCCCATCATATACATAGCAAAAGGAGGGGCATTCAGGCGATTCTGGTACCAGTCGATTTTTCGTTTCTTTTTTTCATTAAAGCAAAAAGCCTTAGCAGACTCAAAAAATAATGCTCGAATAGAAGAGGGGATTTTAGCAAATTTTTTTAATTTTTCAAATTTAAAATAGCGATCGTAACCTCCGAAAAGTTCATCTCCTCCATCCCCAGAAAGGGCCATTGTTACGTGTTTTCTAGCCATTTGGCAAACGTAGTAAGTTGGTATCGCAGATGAGTCACCAAAAGGCTCATCGCAATGCCAGACAATCTTTTCTAAAATATCTAATGCATCAGGTTTAACAATAAATTCATGATGGTCTGTGCTAAATCTGTTAGCAACCTGCCTTGCATATTTGAGTTCATTGTATTTTGAGTCTTCAAAGCCAATAGAAAATGTTTTAACCGGTTGGTCAAGAATTTTGGCCATGTAAGCGACCACAAGGCTGGAATCAACTCCGCCGCTAAGGAATGCACCAAAAGGCACATCGCTCCGGAGCCTAATCCTTATTGCTTCGGACAATTTCTCTTCAAAAACTTCTAGCGCTTCGGCTTCTGATGTGTAAGTAAAAGGGCCAAGTTGCGGTTTCCAATATTTCTTTTTGGTAACCGTTTTGTCATGAATAGTAAGCATCTCTCCGGGCTTTAGTTTGTAGACACCTTCAAACATGGTGTTCGGTGCCATGGTGTACCCGAGAGAGAAATATTCATCAATGCATTCAGTGTTAACTTGCGCAGAGAAGCCGGGAAAGTTAAGAAAGCATTTGATTTCTGAGGCAAAAACAAAAGAATGATTAATGTTGGTATAATAAAGCGGCTTTATTCCTAATCGATCTCTAACAAGCACGAATTCCTTTGTGCGCAAATTCCAAATGGCAATGCCGAACATGCCGCGTAAATGATGAACAAATTCAAGACCATACTCTTCGTAAGCGTGGATGATGACTTCAGAGTCAGATTGAGTATAAAAAAAGTGACCTTTGTCTTTGAGCGTGGCACGGAGTTCAATATAATTATAAATTTCACCATTGAAGACCATCCACATATCTTTCGGTTCATTATGAATTGGCTGCTGACCAGTTTCCAAATCAATAATGGCAAGTCTTCGCATGCCAAGGCCAACGTAATTGTCGTGGTAAATACCTTGTCCGTCAGGGCCACGATGAACGATTTTGGAGCACATATCGCTTACAATTCGCTCTTTTTCGAGCACCGATGATTTTAGGTCAAGAAAGCCCGCTATGCCACACATTTTATGGGTTAACCCCCATCGCGTATAGAGATTCTAGCTGTGTGACAACAGTTTCAATCGAGAATTTGTCCTGGATGACATTTCGTCCTCGTTGCCCGAATTCCTCTCGTAGATTTTTTGAACCAAGTAAGGCAAGGATCGATTCTGACAGTTCTGTTGGAGATCCTGGTTTTACTAGAAACCCGGTAATCCCGTCTTCGAGAATATCAATTGTACCACTTATTTTGGTTGAAACCACTGGTAACCGTGAGGCCATTGCTTCAAGTAGAGTGTTGGAGAGGCCTTCATGGAATGAGGGGAGCACATATATGTCTGCTGATTTGTAGTGTGTTGCTGTGTTCTCTGATTTGCCGTGAAAACGCACCTTCTCAGCGATGGCTAATTTGGAACTCATCTCCTCAAGTTGTTGTCGTAATGGCCCATCTCCTACAATATCAAGCCGACAGTCTCTGTGTTCTTTCATTACTGTCGTCCAGGCCTCAAGAAGAATAAAAAGGCCTTTTTCTTCAACAAGCCGACCGACAAAAAGTACAGTTTGTAAGGAGAGTGAGACTGTTGGGGCAATTTCACGATTAAAAAGACTCATGTCGACACCATTTGGGATATACATTATTTTTTCTTTTGTGAATCCTGCATCAATGGCTCTTTGGGTTATTTCATTGCTTATCGATATGTAGTAACTGGCTTTTTTTAAGCCCCATAATAACAACTTATTTTTTAACTTTTTGTTACGAATTTGGTTAAGCACACCGAGATCAAGTTCCCACCATCCTGTAAATTTCAATAGTACATTTTTCCCTTGTATGGCACCTATGACTGATGCGATAAATGCAAGGTTTTTTACCATGTGGACATGATAAATATCGTATTTCCCTCCATAAACTAAAAGATGAATGACAATTTTTGTGTAGAAAATGAAGGCGCCCACTAATTTGATCTTTGGGTATTGCACACGCTTGACTCTTACGCTATTAATTACTTCATTACTGCGACTGTCATCCTTCAAGGCTGTCAATATAGTGACGTCATGCCCCCTTTGGACAAGTTTTTCCGCTTGGAGTTGCGCCTGTTTTTCTGCCCCCCCAAAGATAGGATAATAGTTAGAGATTAGTATTAAAATATTCTTTTTTTTCATATCGTTTTTTGGTCAATATATCTCGTCATCCATAACTCAAAAACTAATACTGACCAGAGGTAATAGCTATTATCCCAACTTCCGGACTGATGATCGGTTGCAAGTTTCTTTATAAAATTCACGTTTAAAATACCTCGATTTGCAAGCTTTGAACTAAAAAGGTGGTCGTAAAAAAAATCCTTGATTTTGGGTTGTTCTCGGAGCCATCTGCCAACAGGTAGGCCAAAACCTTGTTTCGGTTTTGTTTGGATTGCATCTGGGATAAACCCCTGCACAGCTTTTTTTTGTAGGTACCGTTTTTGTAGACCTTTTAATTTAAAACTTTCTGGGAGTCCCAAGGCAAATTCCACCATTTTGGGGTGAAGCATTGGAAAAACAGGGCTGACCCCAGCAGCTTTAAACATTGTTCGTACTTTTGGAATATCGTTGCCTGCCAATGTGTCAAACATATCAACACAAAGGAGCTTGTTTAATTCTGTGCTGGCCTTTGCATTGTCAAACAACTTGTGCATGTGATGAATTGAAATGTTTTCACTGACTTGTTCCAAGAAATCCTTTGTATAGAGGTCTGTTGGGTATTTACTGCCAAAGGAATCATCGGCAAAGAATCGTTCTGGGTTCTTTAGATTTGCGCGGTATATAAAATTTTGTACGCGTTTTATGGATTTGTTGTTTGTCTTGAACTGTCTTGCGGGAATCTCTATGATAGCTCTTAATGCAGATGGGATTGATGTATACTTATTGAAAATTTTATTTGTAAGATAGCGTTCATTACCCCCAAAAAGCTCATCACCTCCGTCTCCAGATATGAGAATTTTAATTCCTTGGTCGTAGGCAAGTTTTCCGCAAAAGTAGGTTGGGATGGCGGAAGAGCGGTAGGTGTCAACATACTTTTCGCCTAATCCGATCATTTTTAAAAAACTTATTGGCATCTAAGATTCAATCCACTCCAGCCAAATCCAGTTCCTACGACGAGCCTAT
>Ga0307988_1000747_pt1 | contig 20936 bp, 18 predicted proteins | sample EllFjometagen183_FD_203166 | JGI IMG/M metagenome (GOLD analysis project Ga0307988, IMG submission 203166) | Marine microbial communities from Ellis Fjord, Antarctic Ocean - #183 | ecosystem: Environmental > Aquatic > Marine > Unclassified | place: Southern Ocean | collected 2014-10-08 | reverse complement strand
TTCTTTCGTTCAACTATCGATTTTTCGATGAATGAAAAAGGAAAAGGAAAAATTGTTATTTCCTTTAAATCTGAAAAAGATTTGGAAAGAATTGTTAAAATAATTGAAAATCAAAAATAAAACCAAACATTCACCCTTTATCTGAGTGTAATCTTCTATTTTTGCGCAAAATTTTTGAGTGTGAGAAAGGGTAAAATTATTCTGAAAAATACTATTATAATCCTCTTTTTACTTTTTGGTTCAAACCTAAAAGGACAGATTGTTGATGCTGATTCTACCAGTACAATAAATTTACCTGAAAATGCGGAAGAAATTCATTCTCCAAAAAAGGCTGCTATTTATTCTGCTATTTTGCCCGGTTTGGGTCAGGCTTACAATAAAAAATATTGGAAAATTCCCATAGTTTATGCTGGTTTTGGTGGAATTGGATATTTTATTGGATGGAATAATAAATACTATAAAATTTTAAGACTTGCTTATATCGACCTAACCGATGAAGATGAATTAACCAATTCTCATCTTGATATAGATGCTTCGCAATATTACGATCTCAACAATGCTGCCGACTTCGATAAATACAAAACAGCAATAAGTAAAGGCCAAGATAATTACCGAAGAAACCGGGATTTATTAATAATAAGTATGCTTGGGTTTTATGGACTAAATATAATAGACGCCAGTGTTGACGCACACTTGTTTGATTTTGATATTAGTGAAGATCTTACTTTTAACTGGCAACCCTCGATGAAAAATGTTGACACCCAATTGATTTACGGATTTAATTGCACATTTAACTTTTAAAACAAGAATGAAAATATTTGGAATCTTCTTTTTTGCATTACTTTTTACTAATCTATTTGTTTGTTCGCAAAATTCCCACACTATAAATTATTTGAAAGCCGACAGCATAATTCCTTTGGAAACAGATACGATTATTGAAGATCTTTCGATCGTTAAAAATGACACCCTTTCGAAGACTATCCCAGATATTAATGACAAATTAAACAATAACATATCTGAACAAATGGATAATTTGGGAAATTCCGTATCCATTAAAAACTCATTTCCACTCGATACTTCAGAAATTAATTTAAGTAATTCATATCCTAAAAATTTACCCGATTCAATATACATTCAAAGATTAATTGATACGGAGCAAATCATCGATTTATCTTTCAATAAAGTTGTTAAAAGTTACATTAAAATGTACACCGAAAGAAGGCGCGATCAGGTGGAAATGATGCTTGGTCTTTCGGAATACTATTTCCCGATTTTTGAAGAAACACTGGATAAATATGACATGCCTTTGGAACTAAAATACCTGCCAATAATTGAATCGGCATTAAATCCAATAGCACGGTCGAGAGTTGGTGCAAACGGTTTGTGGCAATTTATGTATGGCACAGGGAAAAGCATGAAACTCGAAATCTCGAGTTTTGTTGATGAAAGACGCGACCCGGTAAAATCGTCGGATGCTGCAGCAAGATATTTAAAGACATTATTTAATACCTACGGCGATTGGCACCTGGCTATTGCGGCATATAATTGCGGTCCGGGCAACGTTAACAAAGCGATTAGGCGGGCTGGTGGAAAAACAAATTACTGGGAAATTTATTATGGTTTGCCTCGCGAAACTCGTGGATATGTTCCGGCTTACATTGCCGCAACTTATTTTATGAATTATTACGACGAGCACAATTTAACTCCCCGCTTACCCGAAATCAACCTTTTTACAGACACCATTATGTTGAACGATTATTTACATTTTAATCAAATTGTGGAAGTTCTAAATATGGAAAAAGAGGAAATACGGTCGCTAAATCCAATGTACCGAACCGATGTGATTCCGGCAAAGACTAATAAATCTTATCCTCTGGTTCTTCCGCAAAATAAAATAATGGAATTCATCGACAAAGACACAACCATTTTTGCTTACGAGCGAGAAAAATATTTCCCTGATAATACACTAAAAAGTCCAACCGAAAGTTCGGGAAGTTATTTTACACCGGTTGATGTAAAAGGCAAAGCTAAAGTAATTTACACTATAAAATCCGGTGATAATGTTGGTTTTATTTCGTCGTGGTTTAAAGTGCGTTCGTCGGATTTGAAATACTGGAACAACATTAATCGAAATTTAATTCGTGCCGGACAAAAACTGGCAATTTATGTTCCTGAAAAAGACAAAGCAAAATACGAAAAAGTAAATGGGATGAGTTTTACCCAAAAGCAAGCCTCCGTTGGCAAATCGTCAACTCCAAAAGAAAAGCCACAAGCTAAACCCCTCGACCCAAACTACATTTATTACACCGTAAAAAAAGGCGATAGTTTGTGGGATATTGCTCAAAAATATGCAGGTATTTCAAGCGAAGAAATAATCCGGATAAACAATCTCACCAATGAGAACAGTTTGTCGGTTGGGCAAAAACTTAAGATTAAAAGAAAATCGTAGAAAAAACCCTCTTTTTTCATTCCCAAAAACTATCTACTTTTAATGAATTGGAAATTGTAAAAATGATTCATAATGAAGATAAAAATGACAGGTATTTATGTTGAAGACCCAGTATCAGCATTTAAATTCTATACTGAAATCCTCGGATTTAAAAAGTTAATGTACATGCCGGAAGCACATTTGGCAATTGTGGTTTCGCCCGAAGACGAAAACGGAACTGCTTTACTTTTAGAACCAAATGGAAATCCAATTGCAAAAGATTATCAGGAAAAAGTATCCAAAGCAAAATTGCCGGTAATTGTTTTTGGGGTGGAAAATGTTCAAAAAGAATATGAAAGGTTAAGAAAACTTGGTGTTCAATTCATAAACAAACCCGAAACAAATGAATGGGGAACATCTGCCGTTTTCGATGACACTTGTGGCAATTATATACAAATTCATCAGGACTAAATTCATAAAAATTAAACATAAAAAAACCGGCTACTTTTCAGCAACCGGGTTCCATATATTTATAAATCAGAATTTACATTCCTAATTTTTCTTTTACCAATCCGGGAATTTCTCCTGGTTCTTTTGCAACCGGAACACCAGCTGCAGCAAAAGCTTTAATTTTCTCTTCAGCAGTTCCTGCACCGCTCGAAATAATTGCACCAGCATGTCCCATTCGTTTTCCGGGAGGAGCCGACTGACCTGCGATAAATGCAACCACAGGTTTGCTCATGTTGTCTTTTATATATTGTGCAGCTTGCTCTTCGGCATCGCCACCAATTTCACCAATTAAAACAACTGCTTCCGTTGCAGGATCATTTTCGTACATTTCAAGCAAATCTTTGAAATACAATCCTGAAACTGAATCTCCGCCAATTCCAACGCAAGTAGTTTGTCCCAATCCACTTTGCGTTAACATGTCCACAACTTCGTAAGTAAGTGTGCCAGAGCGGGAGATCAGACCAACATTTCCTTTTTTGAAAATTGTTCCCGGAAGAATTCCAATTAAACATTCGTCAACGGTAATTAATCCGGGGCAGTTGGCTCCAATCATTTTGGTACCATTTTGTTTTAAAACCGGAGTAACTTTTATCATGTCCTGAACAGGAACACCTTCGGTAATACAAATCACGAGGTCAACACCCGCATAACTGGCTTCTAAAATTGCATCGCCGGCAAAAGGTGCCGGTACAAAAATTACAGATGCGTCTGCGCCGGTAGCGGTTACAGCCTCTTCAACCGTATTAAAAACGGGAATCCCATCAACATTGCTACCTCCTTTACCCGGAGAAATACCACCAACAATGTTTGTTCCGTAAGTTTTCATTTTACTGGTATGAAATGCACCATCGCGACCAGTAATTCCTTGTACAATTAATTTTGTATCCTTATTTATTAAAATGCTCATTACTTTCTACTTTTTACTTAATTCAATGGCTTTTGTTGCTGCTTCGCTCATAGTTGAAACAGTTGGCAATCCCTGACTTTTAATAATCTCCAGACCTTCTTTTGCATTTGTTCCCGACAAACGGATAACAATTGGAATTTCGGTTTTTATCTCTTCCAGTGCAATAACTAATCCGCGAGCAACATCGTCGCAACGTGTAATTCCACCAAAAATATTAATCATTACTGCGCTCACATTTTTGTCGCTTAACAGAATATTCATAGCTTCAATCACCTTTTCAGGATTCGACGAACCTCCAATATCGAGGAAGTTGGCAGGGTCGCCGCCATACAATTTAATCATGTCCATGGTTGCCATTGCCAGTCCGGCTCCGTTTACCATACAACCAATATTTCCGTCCAATTTAATGTACGAAAGACCTTTTGCCGCAGCTTCAATTTCTTTTTGCTCGTCTTCCAAAACATCGCGCATTTCTAAAATTTTGCGTTGACGGAATAAAGCATTGTCGTCGAAATTCATTTTACCATCGATGGCTAAAACTTTTTTATCAGGAGTTAAAACCAGTGGATTAATTTCAGCTAACGACGAGTCTGTGTCAATATACAATTTGTAAAGTTTTACTAAAATTGCAGCTGCCTGGCGCACTTGTTTTGGATCGCTAAAAAGTTGTAACGACACTTTACGTGCTTGCCAGTCCATTAAACCCATGGTTGGGTCGATGGCGAGTTTAATAATTTTCTCCGGCGAAACTTTTGCAACTTCTTCAATTTCAACACCACCTTCGGCACTTGCCATTAAAGTTACCGACTTCGTGTTTCGGTCATTGATTAAACCAACGTAAAACTCTTTTTCAATGTCAACGGCATCGGCAATTAATATTTTTTCAACAGTCAGACCTTTAATGTCCATTCCGAGTATTTGTTCAGCATGATCGACAACTTCTGCTTTAGAATGCGCTAATTTTACGCCACCGGCTTTTCCGCGTCCTCCTACATGAACTTGTGCTTTTACTACTCTGAGTTTGTCGTCTTCAGGTACGTTCTTTTTAACTTCGTCAATCGAATGGCACACAACACCTTCCGGTACAGGAATCCCGTACTTCCTAAAAAGATTTCGGGCTTGATATTCGTGAATTTTCATTATGAATGTTGATATAAAATTATAATTTGCAAAAGTACCAAATATTTAAATATCTAAACCTATAAATACATTTCTTTTTTCATGACATTTCGCACAAATTTAGGTATGGTTTTGAATTGAATATTTGAATCTATTCTTATGAAAAGAAAGGTTTGATTTTGAAAACACTCAACATTTTCAGTTAGATTTGCAAGAAATAAATTTAGACACATAAAGGGAGCATGAAAAAGAATTTTGACATGCGAGAGGATGATTAAAATAACCCCTGTCTCCGCTTTGCTGCGATTGTCCCCTAAAGGGGACAGGAGCTCCGAAGGAGCAACAGGGGTAAAAAACTATAATTCGGAAACAAAAATAAACAGATGAAGGAAGCAATTAGAAAAGTTATTGAACAAGAGGCTGCTGCTATAAATAACATTCCTGTTGATGACGGTTTTATAAAAGCAATTGAAATCATCCATCAGCAGGTTCACAATAAAAAAGGGAAATTGGTTGCCAGTGGAATGGGAAAAGCCGGACAGATCGCATTAAATATTGCAACAACATTTAGTTCAACCGGAACACCATCAATTTTCTTGCACCCAAGCGATTCGCAACATGGAGATTTAGGTGTACTTCAGGAAAATGATATCTTATTACTTATTTCAAACTCGGGGAAAACAAGGGAGATAATTGAGTTAGTTGAACTGGCTGACCGCTTGCATTCAGGTTTACCAATAATTGTTATTTCAAGCAACCCGGATGGTATTTTGGCAAAAAATGCCGATGCATTTATCAATACTGGAAATCCGGAAGAAGTGTGTCCGCTTGGTTTGTCGCCAACAACATCAACAACGGTTATGACCGTAATTGGCGATGCACTGGTTGTTTCGTTAATGGAGAAAATTGGTTTTACTTCAGAAGATTATGCCAAGCGCCACCATGGAGGATATTTGGGCGATAAATCGAGAATGCAGGCAAAACAGTCGCAGTCTCAGTGAGCAGTTTTCAGTAAAGAAAGGTTAAAAGTTTTCTCGCTGACTAAAAATAAAACAGGCATGAGAATTACAAAAGAAAATACGGTGGGTTTGCTTATTGATATTCAGGAGCGACTTTTCCCGGTTATGTTTGAAAAAGAAATGTTTCTGCAGAATTGTAAAATTCTAATACAAGGACTTGAGGTTCTTAAAATTCCGTTGCTTGTTACCCAACAATACTCAAAAGGTTTAGGCGAAACTTTGCCGGAAATAAAGTCGGAAATTAAAAGGTTTAAATACATTGAAAAACGTGGTTTTAGCTGTTATGATGAACCAGATTTCAACAGTAAACTTAAAACTCTGACAGCAAAAAATGTAATAATTTGTGGAATCGAATCGCATGTTTGTGTGCTTCAAACGGCTGTGGACTTAATACAAAATGGATTAAATCCAATTGTAGTTATGGACTGTGTTTCGTCGCGGACAAAAGAAAATATTGAACTGGCAAAAGAAAGATTTCGACACGAAGGAATAATGATGACTTCTTACGAATCCATTCTTTTTGAATTGACACGCTCGTCGTCAACACCTGAATTCCGTGACATTTCGAAGTTGGTGAAATAATCTATTGTATTTAATTCTCTAATTTTTTTATACACCTTATAATTTATGTTTGCAGTTTGTTAATAACGAACAAAAGAAAATCCTCTATAAAAAAGAAAAAACCAATAAATTCCCACTTTCTTTAAATAAACCCAAAATTAATAAACCTATGAGCGGATTCTTTGGCAGTATCTCAAAAACCGATTGTGTTTCTAATGTTTTTTATGGAACCGATTACCATTCGCACCTCGGAACAAAAAGGGCAGGAATGGCATTTTTTAATCCTGATGATGGTTTTCAACGTGCAATCCACAGTCTTGAGGATGGCTATTTCAGAAGTAAATTCGAAAGCGATATTAAAGATTTTAAGGGAAATAGCGGAATTGGAATAATTAGCGACACCGAAGCACAGCCAATTGTTGCTAATTCTCATTTAGGGAAATTTGCCGTTTCTACAGTCAGCAAAATTAATAATGCCGAAGAACTTGAATCCGAATTTTTAAAAAAACACCGTACTTTTTCAGAAACCAGCCAAGGAAGTGTAAACCCATCCGAGTTGGTTGCCATGTTAATTGCTGAAGGTGACGATTTTGTTTCGGGCATCGAAAACGTTTACAATAAAATTAAAGGGTCGTGTTCAATATTAATTCTTACCGAAAAAGAAATTATTGCCGCACGCGACAAATTGGGACGAACACCAATTGTAATTGGTAAAAACGGCGATGGTTTTGCTGCTGCCTCAGAAAGTTGTGCTTTTGCAAACTTGAATTATAAAATAGATAAATACCTTGGTCCGGGAGAAATTGTTCGAATAACTGCCGATGGATTTGTTCAAATACGCAAACCTGATGAAGAAATGCAGATTTGTGCATTTCTATGGGTTTACTATGGTTATCCACCCTCGTATTACGAAGGTATAAATGTTGATGAATCGCGTTATCGTTGTGGTGCAGCTTTGGCAAAAAACGATGATATTGAAGCTGATTTTGTTGCCGGAATTCCCGATTCCGGTGTTGGCCATGCAATTGGTTACAGCAACGAACGTAAAATTCCCTATACACGGCCGTACGCTAAATACACACCAACCTGGCCACGAAGTTTTATGCCACAAACTCAAAATTTGCGCGAGCTGGTTGCAAAAATGAAACTCATTCCGAACCCGGCTTTAATAAAAGATAAACGGGGGATTTTCCTCGACGATTCAATTGTTAGAGGAACCCAATTGAAAGACAATACTCGCGATTTGCATTCGGAAGGAATAAAAGAGGTACACATGCGAATTGCTTGTCCTCCACTCACTTACCCTTGTGATTTTCTAAATTTTTCGCGCTCGAGAAAAACTTTAGAATTGGCAACACGCACTGCTATTCGTCAATTAGAAGGCACCGAGGATGTGGACTTAAAAAAATACTCCGATCCCGATTCCGATGAATACAAAAAAATGGTAGAACGAATTCGGAAAAATCTGGGTTTAACATCTTTAAAATTTCAGAAACTTAGCGATTTGGTAGATGCGATTGGACTACCTAAAGAAAAACTTTGTACGCATTGTTGGGATGGATCGAGCCATTTTTAACAAGAGTCTAAATCACTTTTTGCGTTCATTTACTCTTTAATTATCAGGAAAAACAAACAGTTATTTGTACATTTTTTTGCTGAAATTGCTTCAGTTTAAATGTACAAATAACTGTTAATATATTATTTTACCGAAACAGGAAATGCTCTGGCGACAGCAAATTGGATTACCCAAATCGCAGAAAAACAACATGTTCCGTTTAAAATAGTAGAAATTACTCCTTCGCTTTTAGTTGAAAAAAAGGATTTATCGGAAAATACACTGATTGGTTTTTGCTATCCAACTCACGGGTTTAATGCCCCGCCAATAGTGTTTTTTAGTTATCGAGTTATGCATTTTTTAATGAAATTCAGGTTTTTTAATTGGTTTGTTTCATTTACTTCTTTAACCCGATTCGGATTTTGGAGAAGATATTTTACACCAAAAAAGTATTTGGGAGAGAAATCGTAAATTGATTTAATTAATTAATTTCGCCCTCCATAAAATTGAATTGAATGCTAGAAATTTGTGCCATCGCATCGGGAAGTAATGGAAATTGCTATTACATTGGAAACGAAAAAGATGCCATTTTAATTGATGCAGGAATATCTGCCAAACAAATTATTTTGCGCATGAAAGAACGGAATCTGAATCCTGCAAAATTAAAAGCTGCTTTTGTTACTCACGAACACGGCGACCACATGCGTGGAGTTCGTGGTGTGAGTAAAAAATTACAAATACCCATTTATTTAACAACTAAAACAAACAATGGTGCATACAAAAAAATGCGCCCGGATTATGCGACTTTTTTTACACCGGGCGAAGAAATCCAGGTTGGAAATTTTACAGTTTTTTCGTTTTTAAAAAATCACGATGCCACGGAACCTTGCTCTTTTAGAGTTGAATATGAAGGAAAAAACATTGGCATTTTTACCGATATTGGCGAGGCTTGCGATAATGTAATATCACACCTTCAAAAATGCGATGGTCTTTTTCTTGAAGCAAATTATGATGAAAAAATGCTTTGGGAAGGAAGTTATCCGTATTTTTTGAAACAAAGAGTTGCCTCGGAAGTTGGCCATTTATCAAACGACCAAACGTTTGAATTGCTAGAAAATCATGCAAGTAAAAATCTAAAATGTGTATTCCTGAGTCACATTTCAAAAGAAAACAATTCACCCGAAAAAGCTATGGAACACATGAATTCTCTGACTTCTAAATTTAAGGTTAAAGTTGCAACTCGTTTTGAGGCTACCGAAGTTTATACACTTTAAATTAAATGTTACTGCGAGAGTTCACCCTAAATTTTTAGGCAAAATAAATAAATGACAGCTGAGATGCCGAAATAAATTCGGCATGATGTTCTAATTAGTCTGTCTATAAACTGTAAAATTCTTCTCTTTGTCATTAAAATAACAAACTTCAAGTACCAAAAATCAAATAAATATCAATATTAAAAACTCAATGTTCAAAACCATTTCGGACTTTTGAAATTTGATTCTTGTGATTTATTTGTCATTTGAAATTTGTGAATTGGTGCTTCATATTTAAAAACAGGTGACTTTATAGACAAACACTAATTAGTATTGATTTTCAGAACGTCATCCTGAACTTGTTTCAGGATCTAAAAAAAATCTTTTTTGTTACCAAAAGCTGAAGTTTTTTCAATTAGGCGGATTTATTATTTAACTCAAAATGACAACATCAGTTGTTAAGTAAATTATTACTCAGTGCTTGCAAAGTTTCCTTTTTGTTAACTGTTGGTACAAGAACGGAGATATTATATCGGCTTCCACCATAAGAAATCATCCGAATTGGGATTCCATTTAATGCCCGAAAAACCTTTGGTGCAAATCCTTTTTCCTCTTCAATAATATCGCCAACAATACAAACAATCGACATATCGGCATCCACTTCAACTGTCCCAAATTTATTCAATTCGTTTTTAATATTATCAAGACTCTGAGTGTTATCAATTGTTATTGAAACGGCAACTTCCGATGTAGAAATCATATCGATTGGAGTCCTATATTTTTCAAAAATCTCAAATACATTTTTTAAAAAACCATAGGCATTTAACATTCTTCCCGAGCGTATTTTTATTGCACTAATACCATCTTTTGCCGCAACTGCTTTTATACCTTTTCCATCCGATTCAGCAGTAATCAGCGTACCATTGTCAGCCGGATTCATTGTGTTTTTTAAGCGAACAGGAATGTTTGAAACTCTTGCCGGAAGAACCGTTTGTGGATGTAAAATTTTAGCTCCAAAATAAGCTAACTCAGCAGCTTCATTAAACGATAAGTGGTCAATTTTTTTTGTGTTTTCAACAAATCGTGGGTCGTTGTTATGAAATCCATCGATGTCGGTCCAAATCTGAATTTCGTCGGCTTCAACGGCTGCGCCAATTAATGATGCAGTGTAATCACTTCCTCCCCGCTGTAAATTATCTATTTCATTATCGGCATTTTTGCAAATAAATCCCTGTGTAATATAATAATCTGCTTCCCCTACTTTATTCAAAACAGGCTTAATATTCTTTCTAATATAATGTGAGTCGGCAATTTTATCCTCATCAATACGCATAAAATCAAGCGCGGGCAAAAGCTCTGATTTAAATCCACTTTCATTCATTAATAAAGTAAATAATTGGGTTGAAATCAATTCCCCTTGCGCCAGAATTGTATTTTCTCCAACTTTATTAAACGTACCAGAAACGAATGATTTAATAGTATTAAAACTCTCAAGAACAACCTCTAATCCCAACTTTTTGTTTTCATCGGAAGGGAAAAGGTCACCAACAACCTTTTTATATTTTGTTTCAAGTGTACCAATAAAAATACGCGCCGTGTCCTTATTCTTTTTATACAGATAATTTGATATTTCAACTAATGAGTTTGTGGTTCCAGACATTGCCGAAAGCACAACTATCTTTTGCTCGCCATCAGCAATTAAATCCATAACCGCTCGCATATTCTCGGGCGAGCCAACCGAAGTTCCACCAAATTTTAAAACTTTCATTTTTTACTTTTTCAAATCTTTTGTTGCTTGCAAAGATGAATAATTTTTACATGATTATATTAGCACCCGGTATGTTTTGAATATATACGTAGAATAATTGAATATTCATTAACAAATGTTTTCTATGATAACTATCATAATCAATATTTCTTTATCATCTTTGGTAAAAACTAATTTTGAAATCAATCTTAAAAAATTACAAATGAAACGAATTTTTATAACCTTTTTAATTATTCTCGTCTCTCAAATCACAGTTTTTTCGCAAGATATCCCAGCTTATTTCGAGGTGGGTAAATCAACCGAAAACATGGATGAAAGTGCAAGTTTGGTAAAAGAATCGCTTAAAACGTCTGGCTTTAAAATTATTGGTGAATACAATCCTGGTGCCTCAGAAAACCTTGCAGTAATTTGCTACACCCACCCTGATCTTGAAAAAATTGCATTGGGTTTTTCCGATCGGGGAGCTTTGGCTGCAGCCCTAAAAATTGGACTTAAAAAAGAGGGGGATTTGGTAAAAATAAGCATGTTAAATCCAATGTATCTTTTTTATGCATATTTTATTGATGGAGTTGAAAAACACGAATCGGAACTTGAAAAAATTTCTGCTAATGCAAAAAAAGCAATGAAAAATGTGGGCACTGAATTCTCTCCTTTTGGAGGAATACTTGATAAGGGGAAATTGCAAAAATACCATTACAAAGTAATGATGCCTTATTTTGTTGACGCCGAAGAACTGAATGAATTTGCTTCTTTTGATGAAGGTTTAAAAACAATTCAAGCCAATCTTGCATCGGGAAAAGGAAACACTAAAAAAGTATATGAATTAATTTATCAGGAGAAAAGAGTTGCTGTTTTTGGTGTTGGTCTTTTAAATCCTGAAGATGGCGAACCAAAATTCCTCCCAATTATTGGTGAAGAAAATATTGCTGCAATGCCCTACGAAATAATCTTACAAGGGAATACTGCAACTATTTTGCCCGGGAAATACCGTCTTGCTTTAAGCTGGCCAGAATTAACAATGGGAACATTTATGAAAATAATGAGTACCCCGGGCGATATAAAGGATACAATGGAGGGGTTGACAGAATAAATATTCATCTTCAAAACTCATTCCTGCGGAAAGCAGAAATTCCTTGTTTAAACAGGAGATTCCCATTTTCATGGGAATGAGAATCAGTTTCTATTCCCCAAATTTCTCCAAAAAGAAATCGACCAAGTCTTTTTCCGAAGAATCTACTAAGCCAATTTGAGGCGCATAAACAACAGCTTCAACACCAACTTCCATTGCTCTTACTTTTAAAGCTTTCGCATGCAAAGGATGGTGGTTTAATTGATCTTCATTTTGTGGAATCCCTCCTGTTTTCTTATTAAAAACAAAAAACGGAGATGAGTTTTTATTCATTTGGCTTAAAAAATCAAGCTCTTTCCTGATTTTAGTTTCTTTGAAAAGGTCAATATTTTCGGCAGACTTCAATCCGAACCCACGAGCTATTTTAAACAACTCTTCCGATGTTTTCCCTTTTGGTAATCCCAATATATCGCACCATTGAAAAATATCGTATGTTGATTGCGTGTCGAATGCACCGGCACAAGTTAAACATGTCGATTCCCTTAAAACAAGATCTTCATTTTCAAGCTCTGCCATATTATCATTAAAAGCCAACCACAACGAAGTTCCGGCACCAGCTGAGCCACCGGAACAGGCAATTCTGTTTTTATCAATATTATATCTTTCCGATTGATAACGAATATATTGAAGACATCGTTTTGAATCTTTCATACTCGCTAAAACTCCAAAAGGAAATTCATTCATAAACCGATAATTTATCACTGCGACAGAAACACCAGCATCTAAAAATCGCACTAAATCTTCAGAATCGTAATATTTAGATTTGTCGCCACCAATAAAACCACCACCATGAATATATATAACCAACGGAGTTGGCTTATTAGATTTTGCCATCCAAATGTCAAAAGTGTTTCGCTCATGTTCGCCATATTTTTCGTTGGCAAAAGTAGCTCGGACACCATTTTCTGCAATGGGTTCTATCATTTGTTCAATACTATTCAATTCTTGTATTTATCAAAAATGAGGTGCAAATGTACAATTAATCAGAAAATAGAAAAATGATATGATTTTACTACCACAGTAAATAAAACGAATAATTAAAAACTTCCAAAAATAGAGTGTTTTTCAGAGTTAAAATAGATGGTAGAATAAATATTGAAGTTCTCCCGATTAGTAGTTAATTTTCTTTCGATATGTAAAACAGGCTGCCCGGCTTTTAACTTCAAAAGTTGTTTAATGTGTTTATCAGGTTTAACAGCTTTCAACTTTTGCTCACCACCCAGGATTTCAATCTGGTAATTTTTACGAAGAATTTCAAACAACGATTTATTTTCAAATGAACGGTTGGTAATTCGCGGTAAATAAATATTTGGCAAATGGTTCACATCGTAAAAAACTGGTTCATCGTCAACAAATCGCAAACGTTCTAAATAAATACAACCCGATTCTTGTTCCAACTCAGAAAGTTCAAATTGAAAAGGCACTGGCCATTTTTTTATGATTGGCTTTTGCAAAATATCTGTTTTTAAGTAACGAACTCCAACAGCCGATGCTGTACCGGAGATTGATAAAATACCAATGTTTTGTGGAGGCTTTCGAACAATACTCCCTTTCCCTTGCTTTTTCAAAATCAATCCGTCTTTCACAAGCGAATCGAGTGCATGGCGAACAGTAGGACGTGTCATTTCGTACGCCGCACATAGTTCGTTCTCCGAAGGCAATAGATTTCCCTCCTCGTAAACACCTGATAAAATATGTTTTCGAAGCAATTCATATAATTTCCGATATTGTGGAATATGTTCCATTGCGGTCGCAAAGTTAAAAAAAAACTAAAACATACAAAACAACTTGTAAGTACAAGTTAAATAATATATTTTTACAATCTGAAAATACAATTAATCACAAAACACTTGTTTGCAGATAGTTAATATTTTATCGTAAAATTATTTGTATTTACAAGTTGATTATAATCTATAAAACTAATAAAATATGGCAATACCTGTATTAATGCCTCGACAAGGACAATCTGTTGAATCTTGTATTTTGGGGCAATGGTATAAATCGGTTGGGGAAGAGGTTCGCGAGGGTGATATTCTTTTCTCATACGAAACAGACAAAGCTTCTTTTGAAGAGGAAGCAAAAGAAGATGGAGTTCTTCTGGCTACTTTTTTTGAAGAAGGCGACGAAGTACCCGTTTTAGTAAATGTAGCAGTACTTGGGAATGAAGGTGAATCGTTCGATGAATTTAAACCCGGAAATGAAACCACAGCAGTACCGGCTGAATTGGCTGAAGAAAAACCCGAAGTTATTGAATTTGAAGTAGAAGATAATTCGCCAGACAAGCGCATCCGCATTTCCCCATTAGCGAAAAAAATGGCTGAGAAACTGGGCGTTAACATACAAGTGGTAAAAGGTACTGGCCCGCATGGAAGAATTATTGCCCGCGATGTGGAAAGTGCAACACAAAAAATTGCTGAACCAACAGTAATGAAAACTGCACCCAAAACAGTTGCACAACAACCTGCAATTATTTTAGAATCGGGTGATGATTTCGAAATTAAATCAATTCCAAACATTCGGAAACTGATTGCAAATGCAATGTATCAATCGTTGCAAAATTCAGCTCAACTTACGCACCACATGAGTGCCGATGCACGCAAAATGATGAAGCTCCGGAAAAAATTCAAAAAGGAATTTGCTGAAGAAACCCTTTCGCAAAATGTTACAATTAACGATTTGGTTTGTTTTGCAGTTATTCGTGCATTGAAAATATTCCCGCAGGTAAACACACATTACCACGACGACAAAATGAAATGGTTCAAAAAAGTACATCTTGGTTTGGCTGTTGACACCGACCGCGGATTAATGGTTCCGGCACTTAAAAATGCCGACGACCTTTCAATAACTGGTCTTTCAAGTCAGTTAAAACAGTTATCGACTGCTGCAAGAAACGGCAACATAAATCCCGATTTATTAAGTCCGGCAGAAGCAACTTTTACAGTTTCTAATCTTGGGAATTATGGTGTTGAAATGTTTACTCCGGTAATTAATTTGCCACAAACTGCAATTTTGGGAGTTTGCACAATTGTTCCGCGCCCAAAAGAGATTGAAGATGGAGTTTACGGATTTGTTCCAATGATTGGACTTTCGTTAACATACAACCATCAAGCACTCGACGGTGGAGAAGCAACACTTTTTTTAGCAGAGATTAAGAATCAGATAGAAAACTTATCCGTTTAAGGTTTAACGTTCCAAGTTTAAGGTATGGCTACGATTAAGCGATTTGAAGATATTTTAGCTTGGCAAAAGGCAAGGGTACTTTGCAAAATAATAAATGGTTATACTTTAAAAGAACTTTTTTCAAAAGATTTTAAACTAATAGGACAAATAAAAAGCTCTTCTGGTTCTGCAATGGACAATATTTCTGAAGGTTTTGAAAGAGGCGGAAACAAAGAATTTATACAGTTTTTGTTTATTTCAAAAGGTTCAGCAGGAGAAACCCGCTCTCAACTTTACAGAGCTTTGGATAATAATTATATTTCGGATAATGAATTTAAAGAAGCTTACCAATTAGCTGAACAAGTTAGTAAGTTGGTTGGCGGATTTATAAATCACTTAAAATCAAGTGATATTAAAGGAACTAAATACAAATAGATTTAAAAAGTTGTAGTTCCTTATTAGGACACTACTTTAAACTTTTAACATTAAACTTTAAACTCTTTTAAGATGCCAAAAATACAATATATCAACCCCGATGAAGTTCGCAAACCGGGACAAATAGAATTCAATCCAATTCCTGTTAACCAATACAACAAAACAGTTGAAGAGGAAAAAGAGAATTTTTCGAATGAAGATTTAGTTCGAATTTATCATGACATGGTTGTTATTCGAGAATTCGAAACCATGTTGAATTTAATAAAAACCCGTAACGAATACAACGGAGTTGAATACAATCATCCCGGACCTGCCCACCTTTCTATCGGGCAGGAAGCCGCGGCAGTTGGAATGGCTTACACTTTGGGAGTCGAAGATTTTATCTTTGGTTCGCATCGCAGTCATGGCGAAATTCTTGCCAAAGGTTTGTCGGCAATCGATAAATTGAGCGACAAGCAATTAACAGAAATAATGGACACCCATTTCGATGGAATTACATTGGCACCGGTAAAAGCTGGTCATACAGGAACAACCAAAGAACTGGCTGTAAAATTCCTGATTTACGGAACACTTGCGGAAGTTTTTGCCCGTGAAACCGGGTTCAATAAAGGATTGGGCGGTTCTATGCACGCATTCTTTACACCATTCGGAGTGTATCCGAATAATGCAATTGTGGGTGGTTCAGGCGACATTTCTGTGGGTGCAGCTTTATATAAAAAAGTAAACCGGAAAAGTGGAATTGTAGTTGCCAATATTGGTGACGCATCAATGGCTTGCGGTCCTGTTTGGGAAGGACTTACATTTGCAACCATGGACCAATTCACCGAATTATGGGAAGGCGACATGAAAGGTGGTTTGCCACTAATCGTAAATATAATGAACAACCAATATGGAATGGGTGGACAAACTTGTGGGGAAACCATGGGTTACGACATTGCGGCACGAATTGGTGCCGGATTAAATGCCGACCAAATGCATGCTGAACGTGTGGATGGTTACAATCCGTTAGCTGTAATTGACGCTTACCGACGCAAACGTAAAATTATTGAAGAAAAACGTGGTCCTGTTTTATTAGATGTTTTAACTTACCGTTACAGTGGTCACTCTCCTTCCGATGCATCGTCGTACCGAAGTAAAGAAGAAGTTGAAGCGTGGGAAAAGCAAGACTCGATTATCTGGTTTGGTAAAGAGCTGGTAAAATCAGGAGTTGCCACAGCAGATGAATTAGAGGCAATAAAAACAGAAACTACCGATTTAATTACGTCTTCATTAAAACTTGCGATCGACGACGATATTTCGCCAATTATGGATATGAAAAAATATCCTAACCTGATTGGAGATATGATGTTTAGCGAGCAGTCGGTTGATAAAATGGAAGACCGCGAGCCGGAAGTAAATCACCCAATGGAAGAAAATCCACGGGTAAAACAATTGAAAACAAAAGAACGGTTTATGTTTGATGAAAACGGGAAACCATTCTCAAAAATTAAAACATACGGTTTGCGCGACGGACTTTTCGAAGCCATTGTTGACCGCTTTTACAAGGATCCAACCTTGATTGCTTATGGCGAAGAGAACCGCGACTGGGGTGGTGCATTTGCAGTTTATCGGGGATTAACAGAAGCTTTACCTTACAACCGATTATTTAATTCACCCATTTCGGAAGCATCGATTATTGGAACAGCAATTGGTTACGCCATGTGCGGAGGCCGGGTAATTCCTGAAATTATGTATGCGGATTTTCTTGGTCGTGCCGGCGACGAAGTTTTTAACCAACTTCCAAAATGGCAGGCAATGAGTGGAAATGTTCTGAAAATGCCGGTGGTTATTCGAATTTCTGTTGGCTCGAAATACGGAGCACAACACTCGCAAGACTGGACAGCTTTGGCTGCTCATATTCCGGGATTAAAAGTAGTTTTTCCAGTTACTCCTTATGATGCAAAAGGTTTAATGAACAGCGCATTGCAGGGAACCGACCCAGTTGTCTTTTTCGAAAGTCAGCGACTTTACGACATTGGCGAGCAATTTCAAAAAGATGGAGTTCCCGAAGGATACTACGAAATTCCAATTGGTGAACCTGACATTAAAAGAGAAGGAAGCGATATTACCATTTTAACCATTGGTGCAACCTTGTACCGCGCTTTAGATGCTGCAAAAACTCTCGAAGAGAAATATAATCTTTCGGCTGAAATTATTGATGCCCGCTCGCTGGTTCCGTTTAATTACGAACCGGTTATTGAATCGTTGAAAAAGACAGGAAGGATTATTATTTCTGGCGATGCTTCAGCACGGGGCTCATTCTTACGCGATTTGGCCTCAAACATTACCGAGCTTGCATTTGATTATCTCGATGCTCCACCAGTAGTTGTTGGTTCGCGCAACTGGATTACTCCGGCGTACGAATTGGAAGATTCATTCTTTCCACAACCGGAGTGGATTATCGATGCAATTCACACAAAAATACTTCCGTTGGAAGGTCATGTTTGCACGAGTGATTTTACAGAGGTTGAACAATTAGATAGGAATGCAAGAGGAATTTAACGGGTGCTGCGAATTGGAATTCGCAGTTTTATAATGGAAGTTTGGAAACTTCCAGACCCAAAAAAGAAATAATCCGACTTCGAAAGAGGTCGGGTTTTAATTTTCAACTAATTGTAAAATCAATTCACATCGATTCTTCTTCATAAAAAATTGAAAGAAAAAAACTATTTTAGTATGTTGAACAAAAACTTAAATACCTATGAAACGAAGCGAAATAAACCAACTGATTTCTGAAGCGAAAGATTTTTTCAACCAAAAATATTTTATTCTTCCTCCTTGGGGATATTGGTCGCCCGAGGATTGGAAGGGAAAAGAAAACACCTGTTCAGAAATAAATGAAAATATGCTTGGTTGGGATCTTACAGACTTCGGAAGCGGTGATTTTTTAAAACGTGGGTTATTACTTTTTACAATCAGAAACGGAAAACCAGGAAAAGATAAAAAACCGTACGCAGAAAAAATTATGATCGTTGACGAAAATCAGGAAACACCGATGCACTTCCACTGGAATAAAATGGAAGACATCATTAATCGGGGAGGTGGAAATTTGGTGATTGAGTTACACAATTCAAATTCCGACGATCAACTAGCAGTTTCAGAAGTAGTGGTTAAAACCGATGGAATAGTCAAAAAAATTCCGGCGGGTGGAAAAGTTATTTTAGTCCCCGGCGAAAGTATAACGCTGGAACAAGGTGTTTATCATCGTTTTTATGGGGAAGATGAGAAAGGTAAAGTTTTGGTTGGGGAAGTGAGTGCCGTAAATGATGACAATACAGACAATTGTTTTTTGGAAAAACTGGGCCGTTTCCCGGAAATTATTGAAGATGAAGCACCAATTCATTTGTTGGTTTCCGATTACGAAAATTACTTTTAATGAATCAAAAAATTCGTTTTTAAAAAGTTGGATGAAGTGCATAATAATTTACTGGTATAACGGCTTGGATTTAATCCGAAGTTTGCGAATGGACAAATAGTACATTGTTTATTATAATCTACCAGATGCATAAAAATCGGCAAACATTAATTTTGCTTTTCTTTAGTTTCACTCTTTAAAGTGAAAAAGAATTATATAACGTTTAAAAGGAAAAGAATACTATATTCGATTTCTTTCGAGTCCGAATTTTTAATTTTTCGAAATCAGGATACCAAAGGACAGAACGAATCAACCACTTTTACTAATTTGCAGCTTTATTAGAAAATTATTAAATGAAATTAAATAAAAGCATATTTGCCAATTTCCCTGAAACTCAGGAATTATTAGATTTGTATAAAAATCAGACACAACAATTCACTCCCGACATAAACGGACACATTCACACGCCACACTCATTTAGTGCTTTTTCAGAGATTAAACAAGCATTTGAGCTGGCAAAAACTGAAGGTGTTTCAGTTCTGGGAATCAACGATTTTTACACCACCGACGGTTACGATGAGTTTGCAAAATTGGCAGTTGAGAATAAAATATTCCCATTGTTCAACATCGAATTTATGGGTTTGCAAAACGATTTGCAGGAAGCCGGGATTCGGGTAAACGACCCAAGTAATCCGGGACGTACTTATTTTAGCGGGAAAGGACTTTGCCAACCAGCAAAAATGAGTGATAAATCGGTAAAAATAATTGCTAGCCTTCAGGAAGAAAGCAACCATCAGACTTTTGAAATGGTGGAAAAACTCAATGCTTTCTTTGCTGAAAATGAAATTGAGATTCAATTTGATGCAGAAGAAGTTCAACATCGTTTGGCGAAAAATCTATTTCGAGAACGACACATCGCACAGGCCATTCGCATTGCAGTTTTCGAAAAAGAAACAACAGATTTAGGACGAGCAAAACTCCTGAATTCCATTTTTTCAGGAAAAGAAATTAAATCTGCCATTGACAATGTTGCGGGATTTGAAAATGAAATCCGTGGTAACTTGTTAAAAGCCGGCGGTGCGGCATTTGTTATGGAAGATCCAAAAGCATTTCTTTCGTTAGAAGAAGTGCTGGAACTAATTATTGATGCAGGAGGAATACCTTGCTACCCGGTTTTACTGGATTTTGGAAATGGAAATTTCACCGATTACGAAGCAGATAAAGAGCAATTGCTATCAACATTAATAAGTAAAAATGTGTTCAGCATCGAACTGATTCCGGGTAGAAATGATATTAATATTTTAAAAGATTTTGTAAAGTATTTTCACGAAAACGGGTTTATAATTACTTTTGGAACCGAACACAATACACCAAAACTCGACCCAATGAAAATTAGCTGTGGCGGTAAAGATTTGGATGATGAATTAAAACAAATTAATTTCGAGGGAACCGCTGTTATTGCCGCACATCAGTATTTAATATCGAAAGGAGAAGAGGGATATTTAAAAGATGGCAAAGCTAAAATGGATAAAAAAGAGAGTTTTATTGAATTGGGGAAAGCTGTGATTGCAAAATTTTTAGTATAAAAAACTACACCGTCCTTTAGGGCGGTGACATGATAATTAGATTATTGGTAGGATTTATTGAAAATTTTGTACTCTAAAAATTACAAAATTTTCAATAAATCCGGTCAACAAAC
>Ga0307988_1000746_pt1 | contig 20954 bp, 23 predicted proteins | sample EllFjometagen183_FD_203166 | JGI IMG/M metagenome (GOLD analysis project Ga0307988, IMG submission 203166) | Marine microbial communities from Ellis Fjord, Antarctic Ocean - #183 | ecosystem: Environmental > Aquatic > Marine > Unclassified | place: Southern Ocean | collected 2014-10-08 | reverse complement strand
CGCAGGAAAAAAGACCTTCCGTAGAATCATTTTCCATCGATGTCATCGGCACTTTGAGAAATCTGGGCACATCGACAACTGTGGCAACCGATAAATCGGGTACTTACAATTACTACGGCATTATTCTGCTTGAATGATATCTAAAAGAACACCTGCTTCTTGTCAGCCAAAAGCTTGCGATCTATAACAGTTGTAACAGCGTTATATCTTTTGTGTTCCTATGCCGGAATACACGGCCTTGCACACCCCTGATACACCCCCCTTTAAACCCTCAGGATTCTTGCACCCCTCTGAGCTTTTAAGGCTTTCAGCGTATGCCGAAGCGTTCGCCAACCGATTAAAATCCTTTTCTGTTTCTTCACCGGATGTTAGTTTAAACAACCATCCCTGGTGATAGGGATCACTTAACACTAGCTCGGGAGCATGTTTAATCCCGTCATTATAATGAATCTCTCCCTTCATGGGTGAATCGATGTACAGGATTTTTCCGGTAATGGCAAAGATAACGGTCTCTCCCTTCTGAACAGCTTGACCTTCTGTGACAAGCCAGTCCAAATCTTTGAGACCACCGGCTAGAATCAAGGCCGGTTCACTCAAACCGAAAGTGACAACACTTTCGTCCTTTTTGGCCCAAAGACCCGGCTTAACAGCATAGCGAAGATCTTCGGGGATCTCCAAACGCCTCCCTAAAAATTTTTCAATAATAACCATCATAACTCCTTATGAACATGGGGCGAACATGGTGGCCATGTCAATATTATTTCTTCAGCAACCGGCCGAGGATCCCCCTCTTTTTTGGATCGGGCGGTGTGATACCGAGGTGTTCGCAGATGGCTGTTTCAACCTTTTCATCTGAAATATCAGAACCCTCTGTTAAAATATCCTCGCCCACCATGATGGCGGGAGCGACCGGCAGTTCCAATTCAAAGTATTCATCCGTGTTGTATTGGGCAGGCGGTTTGCTAATGGTCTCGATCTCTATATCGTACGTTTCGCCCAACCTGGGCATCATGGTTTTGAAATGTTTTCAAGGCTTTCCATTGGGTTCGTTTAAAAAAAATCTGACTTTTAACATGGTGACCTCCTTTTGAAATAGATGTTATAAAATCGAAGAATTAATAAGTATTTTACGGCGAAGCTCTTTTGGCTGCTTCCGTCATGCGGACCAGAAACTGATCCGGGGGTAAAAAGTCAACCAACCGAAGATCTCGCCGCTCAACGCCTTTGCGGTCCAGAAATACGATGGTTGGGACACCTTTGACCGCGTAACGGGTCAGCAATTGATCATAAGTGGGATTACCTTTCTGTGTTAGATCAAGTTTGATCATGATAAAATCCTGCTTTGCCTGCTTTACGACGTCTTCGTTGTGAAAGGTGATGTCATCCAGTTCCCGGCAAGGTGCACACCAATCCGCGTAGAAATCAATGATGACGGGTTTCTTCAGCCTTTTCGCTTCCAGGAGCAGTTCATGGGAATAGGGCTGCCACGATACACCGGGGCCTGTCATATACCATGTGCCGATGAGAAAAACGGCCAGCACCATGCCGGTTGTCCCGGCCAGTCTTTTAATCCACATGAAACCCCGGAAAGCGTTTTTTGTGCTGTCGATCCAGGCAAGGTGAATGCTTGCGGAAAAAGCAACGCCTGCAAGGAGAAATACCCCTACGGATTTTGGGAATATGGGTCTGATGAAGTAGACGGCCATGCCCACCAGAACCCATCCCATGAGTTTACGAATCCAGAGCATCCATTCGCCGGACCTGGGCAGTTTCTCAATCTGTCCTGAAAAAACGGCCAGGAAGAATAGGGGCAGACCGAGGCCCAGACTCAATGTGAAAAAGATGATAAATCCCAGCCAGGGGTTTCCCATGCTGGCCACCCAAGTCAGCAATCCCAGGACAAAGGGACCGATACAAGGGGCGGCCACAACACCCAGGGTCATACCCATAAACAAGGTGCCGAAATATCCTGTGTAGGATTTTGAAGCGGCCTGTGTCAATCCGGCGGGGAGTTTCAATTCCCAGAATCCGAAAAGACTGGCGGCAAAGAAAATCATAACGGTCGCAATGGTGACAAGCACCACGGGACTCTGAAGCAGTGCTCCCATGAGACCGCCGGTCAACGCGGCGGTCACACCGAGGATGGAATTGGTCAGTGAAAGGCCGCTGATATAACATGCCCCATGAACAAACAGGTTTCCTTTGTTCTGCCCCGCTCTTCCTCCGAAATAGGAAACGGTTATGGGGATCAAAGGGTAAACGCAGGGTGTCAGGTTAAGGGCCATTCCACCAGCAAATACGCCCAGGAGTGTCCATATCATGGCCCAGCTATAGAGCGGTCCAGGGTCTTCGGATTTGGGGGCCGTTTGGGACAGGCCTGCGGGTTTAGCCTCTACGGGAAACCCTTTTTCGTTCCATTCGGGATAACCCGTAGGATAACGATAGACGTTCTTGTAACCCAGTTCTGCGGCCACCCTGGCCGCCGAGTCGCTTCGGACTCATGTAAGCCCCGCTCAGTAAAATACAAGGAAACGGTTTTTATCAGGCCCGAGGAATTTTTCCAGTGCATCCTTTTTCTTCCACCGCGATAACCAGGTGGGTTCCATGGGAAAGTTCAGGGCCCCTTTGATATGCCCGGATCGGTATTCCCATTCCTGGCGGGTATCCACCAGCAACAGGGCTTTGGGATTCTTTTCGTATCTTTCCCAGATTTTTTCCGTATTGATGAGTTGGTATCCACCCTTCACGGCCTCGGCAACCACATCTTCAAAGGTGGCTTTTTTAGGGGGCACCGAACGGTTTGTAAACCACAAAAAGCCCACCGTGACGGCTATGGCCATGAGGGCCATTAGGGTTGTTTTTAAGCTATTCATTTGTCCACCCCGATAGGGATTCGGATAAAGCAAAAATCATAGTTTGTTTTCTCTTTTCAGCTTTGTGGTCAGGAATTTTGCGCCTGACTGGGTCAGACCGCAGCCTTCCGCAAAATCAAAGGGGTCTGTGGAACCCGATTTTTTAGCAAAGGCGACCACTTCACTTTCCAGCTCTTCCAGCCAGTCCTCAAACAACGCCAGGATCTCGGGTTCAGCCACGGCCCTAAGTTGTTTTGATCGGGACATTCTGTTTACCATGCTCTGACACATATCTGTTGGATCGACACCTTCGTCCATGCAGGTGGCCATTCAGAGATGGACCAGACTGTTCAAATTTTCATCAGAAGACGTCCCGACCAGATTCGACACCAATTCAAGACGGGTTTCTTCTTCCAGAAGCGGAAACAGCTTTTTTAATACACCGGCAAGCGCCAATGCGGCTTCCTCGGGGGCCATGTTATCGACCAGCTTTTGAATCTTATCCGTATTCATGTTGAATCATCTCCGGAATTAAAATGACTTTCTTTTTGATAAAAGGTCTATCGCCAGTTCATCCAAGTTTTTGAGGATGTCAATAACCCTTTTGTCTGCAATTTGATAATAGATAAAAGGCCCGCGTCGCTCAACATTGACCAAGAGCGTTCGTTTTAATTCCCTAAGATGGTGAGAAACAAGGGGTTGCGAAAGTTTTAGTACTTCCACTATTTGGGAAACCGATTTTTCCCCGCCGGATACACAAAGCAGAATGCGAAGACGATTTTCATCAGCGAAGCTCTTGGCCAGGACGGCAATCAGGTCGAGATGATCGTTCAAACGGGACATCGTTATCGCTTTTGGATACGGCAATCTCTCCTCCATTTCCCTGTTTGCCAAGGTGGTGATTCATTTTGGGCCGAAAAATATGATCAACAATAGCATGGAAGGAAAAAAGATGTAAAGGTGATCATATCAATAAGCACTTATACGCTGATATGTTGTGTGGGTCAAGATAAAAATTTTCGGCTCATCGCGGATTAACGTGAAAATTACCCCGGAGGGGAAAAGTCGTATAGCCGGTGGTTTTAACCACCGGAATAAGGATCAAAATTTTCAAGTCCTGAAAGGACGGTGTATTCTTCGATGTCGTCCCTTCAGGACTCATTCATGAATTTATCCTACCGGTGGTTGAAACCACCGGCTATATGCCCACATCCCTTCGGGATATAAACCAAAAATTACAAATTCACGCTAATCCGCGATAACCCAAATTTTCTCGTGCCGGTTTTCAAAACCATCACCCTTTGATGATCGTTTCCTGAACAAAATATCTAATAGATATATTTAACGCCCGGTGTTTCAGGAGTCTTTGTCGGTAACACCCGCTTCCTCAAAGGTGAGCATCTCCCTGGAAATTTTTGCCGCACCCTCCATAATCCCCATGGCCAAGGCGCCTCCGGTGCCTTCCCCGAGGCGCATTCCCAAATCGAGAATGGGGTCCAGTTGCAGATAATCCAGCATACCCCTGTGGCCGGGCTCTTCGGAACAATGTCCCGCAAAGAGATAATCCGTGACCGCGGGACAGAGCGTGCTTGCAATGAGTGCACCTGCCGTTGAGATGAAGCCGTCGATTACCACCGGGCGGCTGTGGTAAGCGCCGGCTAGAATGCATCCGGCGATGCCGCCGATTTCGAATCCCCCCACTTTACTAAGAACATCCAGACCATCCCGGGGGTCGGGCTGATTCATTTTGATGGCGCGGCGGATGGCGTCTTTTTTTCTCATGAGCCCCGCATCGTCAACACCGGTCCCCCGACCGACCATCTCATCCACGCTCTTTTGGGTCAGTACGACGCCGATCGCAGCGGAAGGGGTGGTGTTGCCGATGCCCATGTCGCCCGTCCCCAATATTTCCACACCCTTTTTCAGAAGATCCGAAGCCACTATAAAACCCGTGAGCACTGCCTCTTCTGCTTTTTCGCGCGTCATGGCGGGACCTTTTGCCATGTTTTCAGTGCCCTCTCCCATTTTACGAACCAGAAGCTTGTCGCCATTTTCCAGGGAATCGGGGTCCAGATGTGGAATGATGCCCATATCCACCACCTGGACTTCCGCATTGATCCCCTCGGCCAGGATATTAATTCCCGCACCGCCCATGAGGAAAGCGCGGACCATTTCGCCGGTAATGACCTGAGGATAAGCGCTGACCCCTTCCTCAACAACACCATGATCGCCGGCCATTACCAGAAAAGCCTTCTTCTCAATAGAAGGTTTGAGGGTTTTTTGAATGGCGCACAACCGTTCCCCCATGTCGTGAAGTCTGCCAAGGGCACGGGTCGGCATGACCAGTTGGTCTGTTCTTTGCCGTGCCTTTTCGAGCCATTCCTCTTCAGTTCCCTTTATAGCGCCGATGATTTCCTGCAAATTCATTTTTTCAGAACTCATTTTCCCCTCCATTGATTTACGAAGACCTCTCCATAGGCCATCTGCTGTGGTGACAAATAAGATGAATCGCATAACATGTCAATATCTTTCAAATGGTGAGAGTTGTGTCATGACATGGCGAATACATGATTTTGTTGACAAATTGCTGAGAGAAAACGATAATTAATCCCCATATGCAATGTCCGCCTTGATCCGCCCGGTACTCTGTAGCCTATTCTGATTTTTTGGAATAATACGGAGGAGTGTTTTTTTAAGTGTACACCTTATTTCGGAGGATTCCGCAATGGCATTTGAACCTTGGGACACACCCAGCTGGCCCGAAGGGGTTCCCCGTGAGATCACGGGGTTTGAAAAACCGATCTTTTCTCTTTTGGACCAATCCACTAAAACTTATCCAGACAACACCTTCACCATTTTCAATGGCCGGTTCAAAACATACGCCCGTGTCAGGGATACCGTGGACCGGATCGCCCATTTCCTGGCGGATCAGGGAATTCAGAAAGGAGACCGGGTGGCGATCTTTTTGCCCAACCTGCCCCATTTCCCCGAGATTTTCTTTGGTGCGCTGAAAGCGGGAGCCACCTGTGTGACCTGCAATCCGCTTTACACGGCGACGGAGTTGAATTATCAGCTCAAGGACTCCGGTGCCAGAATCATCTTCTGCATGGATCATCCCCAGTTTTACCCCACGGTGGTGGAAGCCATGCGGAATACGGATGTGGAGCAGGTGGTTATCTGCAGCGTCAAATCGTATCTGCCGCCGCTTATGGCCTTCATCGGTGGTTTGCTGGGAAAGATTCCCAAAGCTGAAAAGCATGAACCGGGTCATCTTTTATTCGATGATGTAATCAAACAATCCATACCCGAACCCCCTGATGTACAGATTTCCCCCACAGAGGATCTGGCTCTCATTCTGTACACCGGCGGCACAACCGGAAGGCCCAAAGGGGCATGCCTGACCCATGCCAATTTTATGGCCGATTTGATGTCCCTTGATGAATGGGCACGTCTTCCCCAAGAGCCGGGGGGCAAACGGGAGAAACTAAAGCATGGTGAAAGCCAAACCATTTTAGGGGTTCTTCCCTGGTATCACAGTTTTGGACTGACCTGCGCCATGCTTTTTTCATGTTCCTTGGGCGGTCGCCTCATTTGCATCCCAGACCCCAGGGCGGGAAAACCGCCTTTTACAGAAGTCCTGAAATCCGTTCAGAAGTACAAAGCGACTTTCATGTCGGCGGTGCCCACCATTTTCGTGGCCTTCGTGAATCATCCCCATATTGAAGATTATGATTTGAGCTCCTTTCTGGCCTGCGCCTCGGGCGGCGCGCCACTGCCTCCGGAAGTTTGTCGACAGTTTGAGGCAAAGACGGGCGCTGTTATTATTGAGGGGTATGGGCTCAGCGAAACAGCGCCCGTTGCCAGCTGTAATCCGACCAATGTGGACACCCGAAAAATCGGCAGTATCGGTCTCCCGTTTCCGAGCACGGATATCAAAATTCTGCATCAGGATGACAGCGACAAGGAGCTGCCGAGAGGTGAGGACGGGGAGATTGCCATTTGTGGTGCTCAGGTCATGAAGGGGTATTGGAACAGGCCCGAGGAAACAGAGGCTGCCTTTCTGGAAATTGATGGAAAGCGGTATTTTCTCACGGGCGATATCGGGCATATCGACGAAGATGGCTTTATCGTCATCACGGACCGCAAAAAGGACCTGGTCCTCGTGGGCGGCTTTAATGTCTACCCAAGGGAAGTGGAGGATATTCTCTTTGAACATCCCAAAGTGGCCATGGCTGCGGTGATTGGCATACCGGATGACCGGAGTGGTGAAGCGGTCAAGGCATTCATTCAGGTTAAACCCGGGGAAACAGCCACCGAGGATGATATTCTGGCTTATTGTAAGAAAAACATGGCCGGATATAAACGCCCCCGGCTGATAGAGTTTCGCGAAGAACTCCCGGTATCCGCCGTGGGGAAAGTCCTGCGACGCGTACTGCGGGATGAGGCGTTAAGAAAGGGGCAAAATTAATTGACACAAAATCCTGATTTTATTATGGTTAGTTTCAAAATCGGCCCTTGAAAGGTATTTTGGATTTGAGAAAAACCAGTTCTTATGTCTTCTTGTTAATCGTTATTTTTTGTTTTTCGTTACCAAGCTTTGCAGCCTCTGATGGGCCGGATCCTTCATCTGTGGGTAGCAAAACACTCATTGTCGGGATTGATCCCATCCCGCCTTTTGCCTTGCGTACCGAAGAAGGGCAGTGGCACGGCATTAGCTGGGCCATCTGGCATATGGTTGCCTCACGTCTGGGCTGGCGCTATGAGATAAAATTAATGCCCCTGGAGCAGATTATCCCCGCACTCCGGGCTGGTGAAATCGATGTTGCGGCAACTGCTTTTGGGATTACGGGAAAACGCGAAGCCAAAGTTGACTTTTCGGTGCCCTATTATTTCAGCTCCTTTGGGGTTGCCACCGCAAAACCAAGGGGTATTCATGCCTGGATGGCCCTTTCAAAAGACGTTTTTTCATCCTATCTTATAAAGCCGGTGCTATTTTTGACAGCCATTCTGTTTTTGGTATCCTTGCTGTTCTGGCTTTGTGAAAGGCGCAAAGAGAGAGAAAAACAAGATTCAGGGTTTTTCAGGGGTATCGGGAATGCATTTTTGCTGTCATCGGAGACCATGACGACGGTAGGTTATGGCGCGAATGTTCCAAAAACAAAAATGGGTCGAACGCTGGCATGTATCTGGATGTTTGTTTCCATTATCCTGGTATCTTCCTTGACCGCCAGTGTCACGTCTTCCCTGACCACCATACAGCTGCGTAAAACCTTGTATGATCTTGAGGATTTACATCATATCAGAGTCGGTTGCCTTGCACCACCGTCAAGAAGCGCACTGTATCTTGAGAGGCAGGGTATTGCGCATCAGTCTTTTAATACGGTTCAGGCCGCTTTGCGGGCCCTTTCCCAACGAAAACTCGATGCGGTTGTTTATGACTTTTCCACATTGCAGTATCTCGTTCATAAAGATTATCGGGACGAACTCACTGTCCTGTCCCGCACGTTCAACCCGAAATTTCTCGCCTTGCCACTTCCACCGAATAGTCCGCTCCGAAGGCCTTTAAACAAAGCGATTCTGGAAATTATGGAAACGCCGCTCTGGCATCGTATTCTGGTGTCTTATATCGGGAAGGATGCTGTTCCATCCATGCTGCCTTTTGTTCGCGGGACCCATGGTCAGTAAAATTAGATTCCGTAAACAGCGAATTATCACCATAGTATCCGGGTACAGGAGTTAAATATGCCTTCATCCATTATGATCACCGGTGCGTCTTCCGGCATCGGAAAGGCCCTGGCCTTTGAGTTGGCCAAAAAAGGGTATTCGCTGGCATTGACCGCCCGCTCCAAAGATCGGTTGGAACAGGTTCAACAGGATATCGTATCCGCCCATAATCCCCCAATAGTGGCGGTTCGGCCATTGGATGTGACGGATTATGATGACGTGTTCAAGGCCGTTAATGAAATGGCCCACGAACTGGGCGGATTGGATATTGTTTTTGCCAATGCCGGGATCGGCCTGGGCGAGAGGGTAGGGCGCGGCGATTTTGAAAAGGCACGGCGCACCATTGAAGTGAACCTCATCGGCGCCATTGCAACCGTGGATGCGGCGGCAGCCTATTTTCTGAAGAAAGGAAAAGGCCACATCATGGGCACGAGCTCGGTGGCCGCATTTCGGGGAATGCCGAAGAATTCAGCCTACAGCGCGTCAAAAGCGGGATTTGCCACATACCTGGAAGCGGTCCGGGTGGAGCTTTATCGGAAAAATATCCAGGTAACGGTGCTGTATCCGGGCTATATCGATACACCGATCAACCAAATGCTCAAAAGAAGGCCGTTTTTGGTATCCCCTGAAAAAGGGGCAGCTATCATTGCTGATCTGATGGAGAAAAAAGTCAAAGCATCAACTGTGCCGATATTTCCCTGGAATATCATAGGGCGCCTGATGAAAATTGCACCCACAGCCATGATTGCGGAAAAGGGCCGTAAATAAGTCCCTTAATCCTCGTTTTTAAAATACCCTGTTAAAAAGGATTTTTTTGCTTCCATCCAAGGCCTTTCAAGGCTTTGTATGCATACCACTGAACATATACGTGGTCCGAAGTTTTGATGAATTGCAGGATTTTGGCAATGGCCTTTTTCTCTCCTCGTCGACCCAATGAAAATAAAGCCGCTGATACGACCATGGGTGAGGGATCCTCCAGAAGGTCCAGAAGGTCTTCATGGGTTCCATCGCTTTCTGAAACGCCGAGCGATTTGGCCAGCCAGTACCGTTCCGCCGCATGAGGGCTTCTGAGAATGAGTTTGTAGGCGAAAAACCCGGAAAGATCCAGATGATCCTCCCCAATTCTTTTCAGTGCTGTCAATCGTGCGTGTCGGTTTTCGGATTCCAGCGCCCCCCTCAATTGTTCATGGCCCACGGACTGTGAATTGCTTCTCCAAAACGGCATCAGCAGCATAAGCCCCATTGAAAAACAGAGGGATGTGGAAAGTATCGCGGTTTTCCCGGGTGCGGCCCATTTCCCCAAAAAGAAAGAGAAAAGTGAATAGACGAAGATATACAGGGTGATGGGAAATCCAAAGAGGAGAGAATAGAATGTGAATTTGCGGAAAATTTGATACTTGTCCACCCGGGAGGAAAATCGTTTCAGGGCAGCTGCCGGATTGGAAAGGAATTCGTTTCTGGGAATTGTCAACTGGATACCGTTTCCATTGCTCAGTAATAGCCTGTTGCCTGAACTGCTTAAAATCAAATCAACGTCATCTTTGTTTTCCGTTTCGAGCCAGTCATGGCCTGATAGGACCTTTCTCAGTTCTTTTTTGTGGTGATCTTCCGTGATGGCTTCAAGGTTGCAGGTTTTGAGAAGCTTCTGATCGAGGGGTTTAAGGACTTCGGCCGGATACAGGGTGTATTGGTAGTAGAAATGGACAATCTTTTCGCCCACCGGATTAGAGAGCAGCAGGTGATCCCGGATATTGATAAACAGATCCTTTTCCATCTGAGGCGCCCACAGAAACCCAAGCACAATGATCGGGATAAGATGCAACAGTCCGGTTTGCCATGGCCGTTTTTTATTGATATGAGGCATCCAAGCGAGAGCGACGCCAAATACCACCGGGGGGATGATAGTAAAATAAAGGCTCGTAAAGGGCGAAAATCCATTCCAGTTGATGCCCGCTGCAAGTCCTGCCCACAAAAAGAGGAAGGGAAACAGAAACAAGGTTTTACGCCGAAAAACCCGGTCCCATAACCATGCGGCGGCAAGTGACAGCAGGCTGATGCCCGCACCCACGCTGAGGGTCAAAAAAAGCCCGCCACAGAAGGCGGTGGAAAGCTCCTGAAGGTGACCCATCGTCTGGTGATTGGGAACTGTCACATATCCCGCGGCACCCATGACGGTGAGGGTCTTGTAAAGGAACTGGTTGGCAAAAAAAACCTGAAAAGTTGCGATGACCTGTGCCGAAAAAAGACCCGCGAGGACGGAGGACAGAGGACGGAGGACAGAGGGCCGTCGTCTGTCATCCGTCATCTGTCGTCCGTGAGGGTAGCGCTCTGTTTTCCATTTGAAACGGATCGGATTCATGGGAAAAGTATAAGCAAATTATGGCAACGCATCAAGGGGTTTGCGATTTGGCGGTAATACTTGATGAATCCACCGCTTTGCGCTATATCGGTGAAGAAAAAGTGATCTGTTTTTTTCTAATGCAGTTTTTAGGTGAGAAATGATTGGCAAAGGAATACTGGCACAGCAATTTTGCCCTGATTTAGCTGGGAAATCAGTGGAGGGCCAAAAAATATGACCATGCAAATTGCGTTGGTGCTGTTTATCCTTGGGGCGGCCGTCCTTTTTCTGATGACCGAATGGATGCCCATGGAGGTGGTCGCCCTGCTGGTATTGGGAAGCCTGGCTGTGACCGGTCTGGTAAGCCCCACCGATGCGCTCAAAGGGTTCAGTAACCCCGCCGTCATCACGGTCTGGGCGGTTTTCATTTTAAGCGGGGGTCTCACCCGAACCGGGGTGGGAAACATTATCGGCAATCGGGTGATGAAACTGGCCGGGCGAAACGATAATTTGCTGGTCATGATCATCATGGTCGTTGCCGGGATCATGTCCGCTTTCATGAACAATGTGGCGGTTGCGGCACTCATGCTGCCGGTGGTGATGGATATCTGCAGGAGTACGGAACGGAGTCCGTCTGCTTTGCTGATGCCCCTGGCATACGGCTCTCTGCTGGGGGGCCTGTTGACCCAGATCGGCACCCCGCCCAATATCCTGGTGAGTGCCCTGCTTCAGGAAAACCATCTCAAGCCATTTGGCCTTTTTGATTTTACGCCGGTGGGCAGTTTCATATTTGTCATCGGTGTTCTGTTTATGACCTTCGTGGGACGACGGCTCTTGCCCAAACACAATTTCCTCAAAGACTCTTCCGGGATTCTGGAATCCAACCTCGATTCCCAGTACCAAATGGAAGACCGGTTTTTTCGGTTGCGGGTGCCGCTTAACTCTCCCCTGGCGGGGAAGACCCTGGTTGAGACGCGCATGGGAACAGTGCTTGGGATGGATGTTATCGCCATTACGAGGGGTAACCAGAGCTTGCTGGCGCCGGGGTCTCGTGAACGTCTGGATGGTGGAGATATCCTGGTAGTCAAGGGAAGCCCTGAGAAATTGAATGAGCTCCGACTGTGGGAGGAACTCATCGGCCAGATCGAGGCTATTTCGGGGGAAGAGGTTTTTTCAAAAGAGATACAGCTGGTTGAAGTGGCCCTGGAACCGGATTTTTTCATGAAGGGGAAAACCTTGAATGAAGTGGATTTTCGAAATCGATTCGAAGCCATGGTGCTGGCCGTTCGTCGTGAACAAAACATTCGGAGGGCCAACCTTCAAGACGATGTGCTTCAGTCGGAAGACAGACTTCTGGTTCAGGGAAGCCGGCAGGCCATCCGGGACCTTTGCGGGGAACGGGGTTTCTTGACCTGTGAGGAAATCGGTCCGAAAACATTGAATGGGGTCTATCAGCTCAATGAACGTCTGATGCGCCTGACCATCCCTTTGCAGTCGCCTGTGGGGAATAAAGCATTGAAGGAGAGCCGAATCGCCGAAGTTCTGGGGATGCGGGTGCTTTGTATCATTCGCAGCGATGGCGCTGTCCGAATGCCCGATGCCAGTGAAATCCTCCTGCCCGGGGATCAGTTGATTATTGAGGGTCGTATGGATGCCCTTGATACCCTTCGCGGTTTTGAAGCCCTGAAAGGGGAGGGGGGGACTGTTCCGGGTCTTAAGAGTCTTGTTTCAGAGAAGGTCGGCATGGTTGAAACGATCCTCTCACCCCATGCCACCATCGCAGGCAAAACCCTTCGACACCTCCATTTCAGGGATAAATACGGTTTGAATGTGTTGGCCATCCTGCGCCGGGGAAAGGCCTACGCAACGAATCTGCGGGACATGGCCCTTGACTTTGGCGATGCACTGCTGTTGTACGGTCCCAGGGAAAAATTGAAGGTGCTGGGCCAGGAAAGCAATTTCATTGTGCTGACCCAATCGGCCCAGGAATCCCCACGGTTGGAAAAGGCCCCCCTCTCTTCCATTCTTATGGTCGCCACCTTTGTTCCCGTTATTCTGGGCTGGATACCCATTTACATCGCAACGGTGATCGGCGCGGCCCTCATGGTACTCTTTCGGTGCCTGACCATGGAAGAGGCCTATCGTGCCATCGAATGGAAGGCGGTTTTTCTCATTGCGGGCATGTTTCCCCTGGGAACGGCCCTCGATCAGTCGGGTGCCGCTAAACTTCTGGCGGAAGGTGTAGTGACCGCTGTGGGGCCCTTTGGTCCGACGGTAGTGCTGCTGGCCCTGGTGCTGCTGACTTTTCTGGCAACCTGCATTATCCCAACGGCGGCCCTGGTGCTACTTCTGGCCCCCATTATTTTAAATACCAGCCAGCAGCTGGGGGTCACCCCCTACGGGTTCATGATGGCCATGTCCATGGCCGCATCCGCCAGTTTCATGACCCCCATTTCCCATCCGGCCAACATCCTGGTGATGGGTCCCGGTGGGTATCGCTTCAAGGATTACATGAAAGTGGGCGGGTTGCTGACCCTGGTGGTGTTCATAGTGATTATGGTGGTGGTGCCGTTGTTCTGGCCCATCGCGCCGTTGCCCGGACGGTAGGGGTACTCCTGGTGGGTATCCAAAACAAAGGGCAACCATGAAGGATTGCCCCTACGGTTAGGGGGAAATTAAAAAAGAGAGGAAATCAAAAAAACCATGCGTGTGATGACCTTTAACCTCCGTTTTGAAAACGACCAGGATGGCAGCAATGCCTGGAATTACCGACGTCATCTGGTGGTGAAACTGATTGAGCAGTATAAACCCGACATTCTGGGTACCCAGGAAGGGCGTGTGTCACAGCTTGATTATCTTGAAGAGAACCTTTCAGATTATCAAATGTATGCACCCGCCCGCGTACTGGATGACACCTGTCAGTATCCCACACTTTTCTTTCGAAAAGACCTATTTAAAATCATGGAAGGCAATGAATTCTGGCTCTCCAAAACACCCAAAATCCATCGCAGCAAGAACTGGGACAGTGCCTTTCCCCGCATGGTTAGCACCGCAACAGTTGAACTTCTGAAATCCGATCAGGTTTTCTCTGTGGCGGTCACCCATTTGGATAATATGGGCCAAAAGGCCCGATTGAAACAGGCCGAGATCATCGCCCATTGGGTTCAGAAAAAAACCGTACCCGTGATTCTCATGGGGGATTTCAATGACGGGCCGGATTCGAAGGCTCATGCAGCCCTGGTAAACGGGAAGACAGGGCTTTCAGATTCCTGGGAGGAACTGGGTCATTCAGAGGGGAAAGAGAGTTTCACCCATCACGCCTTTACCGGAATACCCCGGAAAAGCCGAATCGACTGGATATTGACCACTGTTCCGCCATATATCATGGATGCCCGGATTATTCACGATCAGTTTGACGGGCGGTATGCGTCGGATCATTTCCCGTATTGTGTTGATTTGAACTTGATCCAGACGGGGTCGGGCCACGATAACTATTTAAAACTACTAAAAAACAAACGTTCAAAATCGCTTATTTTAGCCCTATATTGAACTTTTTAGGGGTAAAATGAGCGTTATTCAAAATAATCAATGGCAAGAGCAAAAAGGCACTATATCCCAGGCCAGATTTTGCACATTTCTCACATTTGCTATAAGAGAGAGTTTCTTCTCAAGTTTTCCAAGGATCGCAAGAGATGGCTTCAGTGGCTTTATGAAGCTAAAAAGCGGTACGGTTTGGTGATATTTAATTATTCAGTTACATCGAACCACATCTATCTTATTGTGGTTGGTGAAGATGATCGTGACGTGATCCCAAATTCGATTATACGATTTTGTTTGCAAATTAGGCCTATTTTTGTCCTATAATACCATCTTTGTTCCAAAAATCGGCATTATTCAAATTTTGGTCTTCCAGAAGGCTGAACGTTACGCGGCTATTCAAAAACAATTGCGAGCACTGTTAGGCTAGAGGTTTGTATTTAAAGGCGCATTACAAGGAGCCAAGTATATGCCAGAGATATCACGTTTCTATGGGATTATTATTGCCATGTTCTGGGATGAACACAACCCGCCCCATTTCCATGCGCGTTATGGCGGTCACAATGCCGCTTTGGAAATTGAATCCTTGCGGCTCCTCGATGGAAAACTTCCACCAAGAGCGCTTGGGTTGGTTGTCGAGTGGGCTTCCCAGCATCGCGAAGACCTGATGGCAAACTGGGAAAAGGCAAGAAATCAGAATCAACTGGGGAAAATCGATCCTCTACCATAGGGAGGGAGACAAATTATGATTCATGACGTTATTTCTGCCAGATACAAGGAAGGCTATAACATCGAAATAGAGTTCGATGATGGCAAACACGGAACGGTTGATTTTTCGATGTACTTGGATAAAGGTGGTGTTTTTGCCCGTTTCAAGGACTTGGATTTTTTTAGGGCTTTCTCAGTCAACGAGGAGCTTGGCACGTTGACTTGGGGTGATGAAATCGACATCGCTCCTGAAACCCTATATGCAAAGGCTACTGGTCAGGGCTTGCCGGCTTGGATGGAATCTGAAAATCTCATTTCACCGAAAAAAACGATGGAGAGTGACCGGGCTACTTAACGCCGGTTTGCTCTCAAAAATAGGCATTATTCCAATTAATCCAAAACTGCATTTACCGATCATGGAGCCGAACGGATTAATTACCTCATTCGTTATGTGGTTTTAATTTCAGAACAGAAAGAAAGAAGAATAATTATGAAAAAGATCGGTATGTTGATTATGTTCAGCCTATTCGGTTTAATTGTAAATGCCGATGTATGTATGTCTGAATGCTCTGTAATAACCCTTCGTTATCATGAAAGAGTTCCGTATATTCAAACGGGGCCTAACGGTGTTGAAGGTCTTACTGGGACTCCGGTAGCTTCGGCTTTCAAAAAGGCCGGAATTCCTTTCGTCTGGAAAAAAACTCCGTCTAAAAGACAGATAAAGGTGCTTAAAGATAATTCCGGATGCGACTGTCTGGTCGGATGGTTTAAGAATGCGGATCGGGAGAAATTCGCCAAATACACACACCATATTTATCAGGACAAACCGCAAATTGCTCTGGCAAGGGCTGATAACGGCAATTTGCAGAGCGGAGTAAGTGTTGATTCTGTATTGTCAAATCCCGGACTCAAATTGTTAGTCAAGGACGGATATTCTTACGGTTCTTATCTGGATGCCAAAATTACTCAGCATAAACCTGCGATTGACAGATCAACAACAGAAAATATCAATATGCTAAAAAGAATTCATCTTAAGCGCGGTGATTATTTTTTCATTTCACCGGAAGAAGCGGATGGTCTGTTTGAATCATACGGTCTTCCGAAAGAGGGTTTCAAATATATTACATTTTCAGATATGCCTGACGGAGAAAAACGATATATTGTGTGCAGCCAGAAGGTCGAAGATGAAGTTATTGAAAAACTAAATACAGCCATAACTAAATGAATATGTTTTCGTCCCGGGTGTAAATGGTCTGAAACTATGATGCATACCCCAACTCCAGTTTTTTGACCTACGTGATTGCCAGCACCCGTTTTTTAATGGGGAATCGCATTAAACCCTGAATTCGTTGTCACCCTGGTTTTATAAATGAATTATATCTTTTTTTTCATGATATTGGTGTCAGTTTGTTCAGCGGGCTGGCGCCAGATATTTTGGACACCTGAGGCAGGGGGCGTTCCCCCCATGGAAGTGCTTTCCAAGTCAATAGTGGATTCTGCCACGGGTTCGGTGGATCTGGCCCTGGGGCTGGTGGGGGTGATGACCCTTTTCCTGGGGCTTATGAAGGTTGCTGAATCAGGCGGGCTTCTGACCATTGTGGCACGCCTTATCCGGCCGTTGATGGTGCGGCTGTTTCCCTCTGTTCCCCCGGATCACCCGGCAATGGGGAGTATGATCCTGAATATGTCCGCAAACGCCCTGGGGCTTGGTAATGCCGCCACCCCTTTTGGTATCCGCGCCATGCAGGAACTGGACAGGTTAAACCCGGAGAAGGGGACCGCAACAAATGCCATGGTCCTTTTTCTTGCTATCAATACCTCCAATGTCACCCTCCTGCCCACCGGCGTCATCGCCCTCCGCGCCGCAGCAGGCTCCCATGATCCAGCGGGTATTCTGCCCACAACTCTTTTTGCAACCCTTTTCTCAACCATCATTGCCATTTTCGCCGCGAAGCTCTACGGGAAGCTCCCCTTTTTTAAGCAAACCCGCCCGGAAAAAACAGGGGTTCCGGAGAATTTTCGTGAGGATGATGCTGCTGATGTCCTGACCCAAGAAACTCCCGAAGGGTATCCCTTGTGGGTAAGCGGTATTGCCATGGTAATTCTCATATCGCTTATCCCTGTGACGGTCCTGTTCGGTCGCACGATTTCACCCTGGATTATCCCCGGTTTGATGCTGGGATTCCTTGCTTTTGGTGTTTTCCGGAAAGTGCCCATCTACGAGGTATTTGTTGAAGGGGCCAAAGAGGGGTTTCAGGTGGCCATCCGCATCATCCCCTATCTGGTGGCTATCCTGGTGGCTGTGGGGATGTTGCGCGCCAGTGGTGCCATGGACCAAATGGTCAATTTTCTGGGAACATGGACAGACAAAATTGGAATGCCGGCGGATGCGCTCCCCATGGCGATTTTGCGCCCTCTGTCGGGATCGGGTGCTTATGGGGTGATGGCGTCTATCATCAATGATCCCGGCATCGGCCCGGACAGTTACACGGGGTATCTGGTCTCAACACTGCAGGGATCAACGGAGACCACTTTCTATGTGCTGGCCGTCTATTTCGGTGCGGTGCAGATCAAACGAATCCGACATGCTCTGGTAGCCGCGTTGACAGCGGATGTTGCAGGTATTATGGCGGCTATTGCGGTTTGTTCCTTTCTTTATGGGAAATGATATTGTATGGGAAAAGGTGTAGTTGTCAGTTATCAGTTATCAGCAAAGGAGAGTAATATGAGTAATGATCCGAATCAGATTAACGTAGAATTTCCAAAGGAAATGGTGGGTGGTGTTTATGCCAACAATATGGCGGTGACCCATACCGCTGAGGAGTTTATTATGGATTATATTATGATCGCGCCTCCGGCAGGGGTGGTCAAATCGCGCGTCGTGGTGAGCCCCGGACACCTGAAGCGGATCATTCACGCGTTGCAGGAAAATCTTGAAAAATACGAACAGAAATTCGGGCCCATTCAAATGGCCGAAGAGCCGGGAGGAGGAGTGACGATCCAGTGAGCCTAAAGAAAAAATCTAATGAAACGAAAGGAGATAGGCTCTCAGGTTAATCTTTTTGTTCTTGATGCCCAGTTTTCGCCTCAAGTTAAAGCGATGGGTTAAAATTGTGTTTTTGGATACGGAAAGTTTTGCGGCAATCTCTTTATTGCTCTGGCCTTCTTTGACCAGGGTGGCCACACGGAGTTCCATGGGTGTTAAATCCAGCACCCTGGACCCGATGTCCCGAACAAATGGTGAAATAACCTGTTCCAGATTGGTTTCAATCACATGTAAATGGTTGGTCTGAACAGCGTCCAGAGGGGTGCTTTTAAGCTTTTCAATATAGGGATTGACCAAGGTGCTGATATTGCTGATGACCGAGGACTCAAAATGGGTCCGGTCTTCCTCGCGCCGCCGCAACAATATGCTGAACGCGGTATTGGCTTCTTCCAGGCTCCGGGTTCTTGCGTTCAGTTCTTTTTCTCTTTTCTTGAGGTTTGCCGTGTTCTTTTTTTCCAGTGAAATATCTCTCGAATACACGGCCAACTGCACCACTTTTCCTTTTGAGTTCACCACAGGGTACATGGTGTTCTGCAACATAAGTTTGCCAACGCGATCTTCAAACCGGCTCGGTTTTCCCGTTTTGATGACCTGAGCAACTTTCCCTTTTCTCTTTTTGGCAATCTCGGGTGGCAGGTAATCGTATACGCATTTGCCAAGAAGCTCATCAAGAGGCGCTTTAAGCCTTTTAGCGGTCACCTTGTTCGCGGTAATAATGTTTCCTTTGGGATCCAGTAATTGGGCCGCATCGGAAGAGGCATTAATCAGCGCGCTCATCTGATTGTAAGTTTTTTCCAGATCGGCTGTGCGTTTTTTCACGACTTTTTCAAGTTCGTCATGGGCCGCCACCAGTGATTTCTCAAGTTCGAAATTATAAAGGGCGATTTTTATGGTGGAACTGACTTGCGCGGCAACGAAGGGTTTGAGAAGGAATCCAAAGGATCGCGCCGATTTGGCCCTTTCAATATATTCCTCCTCCGAATAACCCGTCAGAAATATCACCGGGATGTTCAACTCCGTTCTGATTTGTTTTGCCGCTTTGATGCCGTCAATTTTCCCAGGCATGACAATATCCATCAGAACAACATCCGGACTGGTTTTCTTGGCTATTTCAATGGCTTCCTCGCCAGACTCCGCTGTGCTCCCAATTTCATATCCGGAAGATCTCAGGGCTTCAGTCAACTCTGTGACGGTAATCACATCATCATCAACTATCATGATTTTTGGCATTGCTTAACCTCATTTGATTTTCGAAATAATTTGAAAAAGGGAAGACCCTATATCGGCTTACAATTTCAGAACAGATTGGAAATGTCAAGGGAAACCATGATGATAAACAGATTATTTTTTCGCGTAACTGTGAAGTCCCGCCAGATAATTGACACCGAAATAGGTGAAAAGGACACAGGCAAAACCCACAATGGAAAGAATCGCAATCTTTTTTCCCGTCCACCCCTTTACAAGCCGCGTATGAATAACAGATGCATACACCAACCAGGTAATCAACGACCAGGTTTCTTTGGGGTCCCAGCTCCAATAGGTTCCCCATGCGGAATGGGCCCAAACCGATCCGGTGATGATGCCTAAAGTCAACATGAGGAAACCGATGACAATCATCTGGTAATTGAGATCGTCCAGTATAGTGGTCGAAGGAATAAGCTTGAGGAATAGGTTGTTTTTATCTTCCGTATCCAGAAGTTTCAACAGGTACATGATGCTGACCCCGAAAGATAAGGCAAATGCGGCATAGCCAAAAAAACAGGTAATAACATGGCTGATCAACCAGTTACTTTTGAGCGCCGGGATCAAAGGCTGAATCTGACTGTTGATATTGGGGGAAAAGGAGGCATAGGCCATGGCCAGAAACGCCAGCGGGGTCACGAAAGCACCGATGGATCTATTTTTGGTACGCCATTCTAAAATGAGGTAAAGAAACATCAGTGTCCATGCAAAGAAAATCAAAGACTCATAGAGATTGGAAAAGGGCGCATGGCCCATACCCAATTCATAGGATTCAACCCATCTTAGAATAATGGCCACGGTTTGGGCCAAAAAACCCAGCAGGGAAAGATAAGTGCCCAAACGAGAGAAAAAAGCGCGATTCATGACCATGCCGGCCAGATAAACCAGGAAAGCCAGGAAATATATGAAAGTGGTATAGCTGAGAATAAGAGAGTTATCCATTCGTTTTAGCCCTTTTTATGGAATTCCTTTTGAAGTTTGGCAATGAGATGCAGACGTTCTTTTTGAAGCCCCACCGGGTTTTTGTTGGTGGTACCGGCCACCTCGATTTTGACTTTTTCACCCTGCGCAAGGACCCGCACCCACATTCTTTTGTGGGACATGAAAAATGTCATAAACAAACCGGATACCATTAGAAAACAGCCCGTCCATACAATGGGAACACCTGGGTCTCTGTTGGCCTGAAGACCTGTGTAATACAGGGTTTTGAGGCCAATGAGCGAAAACCGGTAGGGTGCGAAAGCGGCAGGATTGAATTTCGGAGAAGCCAGCATGGGGGGGGGCAATTTCTTTTGAACCGCAGCGTGATCCTTAAACACCCAGAACTCGATCCGGTCTCCTGTTTTGGGTTGGATAGAAATAAGTACGGCAGGACCCAGGTGCATGATATCATTCCGCATGTCTACTACCTTGAAAGTCCCCTCACCACCCGGCAATGGATAGCTTACATTCCCCTTAACCGTTATTTCATTTGATGCAGGCACCTTTGAATCTTTTTGAATGCCCA
>Ga0307988_1000745_pt1 | contig 20978 bp, 16 predicted proteins | sample EllFjometagen183_FD_203166 | JGI IMG/M metagenome (GOLD analysis project Ga0307988, IMG submission 203166) | Marine microbial communities from Ellis Fjord, Antarctic Ocean - #183 | ecosystem: Environmental > Aquatic > Marine > Unclassified | place: Southern Ocean | collected 2014-10-08 | reverse complement strand
AAATACCGGCACCAAATGAAAGGCCTACTGGCCAGGCAACTCTTTTTTCCACAATAGCGTACCTGTAAAATGAACCAAGGGGGGAGAATAGCGTAAGAGCAATATTAGAGGGTTTTAATACATTTGCAGCATTAATACCAACAGGTCCCATGGTGTTTACCACCAATGCCTGGAAAGCAGCCATCAAGAGACCACCTGCTGCACCGATCATTGAAAAATAGGTTCCAACTAAGATCGCCCCAATAATAACCCATAAAGGGTTCATGTATCTAAACCCTTTGGAAAGCCAGAATCCGTTTTTTTCAATATTATAAGATCCGGTTTTTGCACCATTAATGTAGACATCAAATTTGCTATCCGGAGGAGTGTGACGGAATGATTTAAAAGAAGCTGTGAATTCTCCTGTTGCCTTGTCAAGTTTTATGGAAGTACCTTTATCCCAGTAGTTTCCGCTTGATTGATCCCCAATAACACTTCTTGAAAAAATAACAACTTTCCCTTTTCTGTTTCCTTCTTTTACAATGGTATTAATACCATAGGAGCTTTCATTAGCCCATCTGAACATATTCCACTGCTCATCTGATTTTATGGGTCCAAGCATGGTACGAGCTTCTTCATCAATGTCATTGAGCTTCTTTTTTAAGTAGAACATGGTTGTGCTGTATATTCCATTACCTTTGCCCAGAAGAACAGAAGGACCACCGAATTTCTTTTTGTCAGTTTTCCCAAATTTATCAGGAGCATTGGTTAGAAGGTAGTATAGAGGTGGAATTTCAGTATCCAGGCTGAAATTGTATTTTGCAGCCGAGGATTTGAATTTTTTCTTTTCATGAACACCGTCTGTATCTTTAGCAGCAAACATTTTTTGCTGGGCAATGGCAATATAAAGGTCCTGGCCCGGTTTGATCTTACCGCTGATTTCAACGATGCCTCCTGCTTTATAGGAGGATGCTGATATACCGTCTGTAGCATAAGATCCTGACACTGAAAATAGTAAGATCAGTGTCATTATAATAGAACTAGTAAAAATTTTCTTCATTTGATTCTCCTTTTTTGACATCAAACATATTTATAAATTAAAATACCTGACGGCCAGTCTCGCCCCCAAGCAACTTGTGATTCCTGAAACAGCCATATAAATGATTAGATCGTAAATATTGAGTAGTAAGCTGGTTTTGATAAATGCCCCGGCAAAATTGACAATCACAAAAGTCAGGGTACCACCACCAATTCCAAGTACAAAAGAAAAAAGAGGTATGTTTTTGATTCTGTTTTTTAAAGATTCTACAATTTTGTAACCTGTCATTGCACTGTTGAATGCTAAAAACAACGGCATGATGAACAAGATATTTTCAAGAGTAATAAATGTTGCACAAAATGCAGCAAGAATTAATGATCCTCCAACACCAATGAAAATAGATTTTAGGGCTGCAATGGTCATTTGCTTATTTTCTCTACTTTGGTTTTTATATATTTTAACATTGTGGTACCACCATCCTTTTCAGCAGCACCTGGCTTCATGATACCGGGCGAGTTGACTCCACCAAGTTCCTGAAACTTAGGGTCGCCTTCAATTCCTCGGGCATGCCCAAATCCTCCTGCACTGCCTAATACGCCTCTCGTAATAGACCATGTGGGGCTTGCAACCATTTCTACACTGCCCCATGGGGATTTCAGTCTGACCTTGTCACCTTCAGCTATGGCAAGTTCGCTTGCATCAATTTTGTTTATCCACAAAGGGTTTGTCCCGTTAGTTTTCATGAGTTGAAAGTTGTTAAAAGTTGAAGAATGTTCATGCCCATAAAGCCTGAAGTTTCCAAAAATAAATGGATACTCCTTATCCGGCCGTAACTCCTCTTCAGGCTCTTTATAGTCAGGCAGAGGATCTATCCCTTTTTCCTTTGCAACAGGGTTTACAAAATTGTATTTTCCTGTTTTGCTTTTTCCCGAGCAGCCATATCCTTCTGGCGGGTTAATACTCCCCCATTTTTTATATTTAAAATATTCTGCATTGTCTGTAAGAATGAACCCTTTTTCCTTAAGTTCATCAAAGGACCATGGTGTCCCCTCCATCTGATTGCGGAATGCATCTTCAATATTGTCCCATGGAAAATATTTGCCTAAATTTAACCTTTTAGCTAACTCAATTGTTATTTTCCAGACAGGCATAGTGTCATACATGGGTTCTACTATCGTGGCATAGTATGCAATAAAAGCATCATATAGCCAGTCAGATTTTACCTGGCTCTGCTCCAGCCATGTGGCATCAGGAAGAATCACATCACACAAAAGAGCACTGTGGCACATGTATGCTTCAATGGCAGCCTTAAATTCCATCTTATTTATAGCTTTAATAGAATCTTCCTGATTACCGCAGGAGAGTACAGGATCACCATAATAAAGGATCATACCTTTGAGTTTACCTGCTTCCACAGCAGACAGTGTTTTGGCAGGACCCCAGCCAGCCCACATGGTAAACTTATCAATTTTGGGTGCAGACCCCTTAGGTGGCTTTTCTTGACCTTTTCCCCAGGGAGAGTTTAATTTTCTTTTAAAAGGAAGAGAAGGTCCTCCTGGGGCATCAAAGGTACCGCACAGCCCATTCAAAGCTTGCAATGCAGCAGTTCCATACATTCCATTGGGAACTTGTGCTAATCCAGTCCAGGACATGGCTCCTTTTTTTTCAGCCATGGCAAATTCCACGGCAACTCGCTCTATGGTATCTACCGGGACTCCGCTGATTTTAGCTGCCCATTCCGGAGTTCTGACTGTTCCATCTTCCTTGCCAAGTACCCTGTTTTTTAGTTCATCAAAACCATAAGTCCAGTTTTTGACAAATCCTTTATCATAGAGTTCATTTTTTATTATGACATAACACATTGCCAATGCAACAGCACCATCTGTCGCAGGTTTTATAGGGATCCATTCAGTAGCGGCAGCAGCTGTTTCTGACCTTCTAGGATCAAAAACCACTAGTTTTGCACCATTTTTAAGTGCAGCTTTCAATTGAGTGGTTTTCCGCTGGCCATAGGAAGTGGCAAATTCGTTCATACCAAAATGAATAATATAATCGGATTCTTCATAATTAATCCACGGTCTTTTATCATTTAGGTTGTGTTCATTAGCCATACGGTTGGCATTATCACACATAGGCCTGTGAGTCATTTTTGGACATCCCAGGTGATCAAAAAGTCCTTCATATATCCAGTTCGCAAAATCATTTCCCCTGAAAAATCCTAAATTTTCTGGTTTTATACTTTTAATACCGTCTGCAACAGCATCAAGAGCTTCTTCCCAACTTGCCTTGCGAAAACGGCCATTTTCTTTAATCAAGGGTGCTTTTAGCCGGTATGGTGAATAAAGATGATCTGGGGATGAAGCACCTTTCGGACAAAGCCTGCCACCGCCTTTAGGATCGCCGGGAAGCCCTGAAACCCCTGTAAGTATGCCATCTTCCAATTTTGCCGTCATGCCACACAAGGCTCCACAGGTGTAGCAATGAGAGGGGATTGTTTTTAAAGGTTCTTTTTCAACAGCTCCTTGTTTTAGTGTAAAATAGGTATTGTCAAGATCCAGGCAAGCACAAGCTTCCATCATTTTTTGAGTGGTTTCTTCGCCTCTGTTAAAACCATCAATTCGCATATTCTCACACATCAACGCTCCCCGGGTGAAATGAGCAAGGCCCTGGTAAAAGTCTGTGGTTGCAGAGGCAGTAAATTGATCGCAAAAAGAATTTATCCATTTAAGATAGGTATTTTTGAAAAATTTTATATACATGTCTACTTCCTGGTTTTCAAGAAGATATCTTAAAAATTCCATTTCAACGGCAATATGATCATCAAGATCCTTATATTCAGAATTTTTGTGAACGCCTGCATTCTTAAAATACTCTCTGAGGATTGAAACAGGCTTTTGCATAAGCACAGGTTTCGTTCCTGTGTGGGCAGATTCATATGGGAATGCAGGATTAGGTCCTGCATTAAGAAAAATATCCGCATAATCATAGCTTAGGTCTTTATACAATTTTTCCGGATCTGTATTTTGAAGACAGGAAGCCATGGCCTCTGCCCCACTGGTGAGATCCATAAATCCACACCCTTTTACAGATTCCAGCAAACCATTGATAAACTGTTTGCTCTGCATGCTTTTAATTAATTCTAGTGAAATCTCATCACGGTACAAGGTGGAAAGAAACTGGTATCTTTTTGCCCTTGATTCCATATAAGTTTTATCCATAATTCATTGCCTCCTTTAGCAACTCTAATATTTCAGATTCATTAGCTCATTTGCATAGCCATAAGTGTGCCATTTTTTTATTTATGGGGAATAAATCCTTAAATAAAAGACTAACTAATTGGAATTTTAACCCTTTGAAGATTTGTTTTTGTTACAACAAACGGATGTTGTAATTATTTTTAAAGGTTTTTGTTTTTCATTGATATGATATTTTAAAATGTAGGGGAAGCTCTATTTAGACAGATAGTGCCACTTTTCGCACCAGGATGGAATAAAAACATTGCGCAATAAAAACATTGCACCGCATTTTTTTTATTGCATCGCACTAGGGCCTTTAATTCAGAGTAATCATTAAGATTAGGAGCTTGCAACAGAAGATTCTAATAAGTATACTGACAAGAAAACAGACTAAAATGCACAGGATTGATCCATGCTGATTAAAGATTTTTTTAAATACTGGACATACCAGATATTCCTGCCGGGAACTATTTTGCGGGAGAAATATAAAGCTTATAAAATCCTTTTAATTCAGGATACTCGTGCCCATGAGATTATGGCTGAATTAGAAGAGATATATTATCAAAAAAAGAAAGTTGATATCCAGGTTATTCAGAAAAAGTATCAAAAGCTTGCAAAGAGTATATCTCTGATAGTTGAAAATTTATCAAAGATTTCTCCTATTCGTTATGATTCGTTAAAAGATTATTTTAAAAAGTTTGATTTTTATATTAAATTTTTATTTGCGCCTGATCAATACTCATTTTTAGCTCCTTTTGTAATTGACTTCAATGATGTTAAGACCGACCGCTCTCTTATTGTTGGAGGCAAAGCAAACAACCTTTCTGAAATACACAATAATTTAAAAATTCAAGTTCCAAGTGGTTTTGTTGTGACAACAAATGCATTTCGATATTTTTTAGAATTCAATGATTTGTCAAATAAGATAAATAAACTGCTCGCTAGGACTGATATCAGGAAATCTTCAGATCTGCATCAGATTTCACAGGAGTTAATCGCCTGTATAATGGATGCGACAGTGCCCGGCGAGATTGAAGATTTGATAGTAGGCAGGATTGAGAAGATCCGGTCAAAAAATGAAAAAGAACAGAAGTTTGCTGTTAGAAGCAGTGCTGTGGCTGAAGATGGAGTCTGCTCCTTTGCCGGTCAGCATAAATCCTTACTAAATGTCAGTTCTGATAATATTATCAGTGCTTATAAGGAAGTTCTGGCAAGCAAATATACTGTTCATGCTTTGTGTTACAGAATTATTAAAGGGATACCAGATGCAGATACACCAATGGCAGTAATAATTATGGGAATGGTTGAAGCAAGTCTAAGTGGTGTGATGTATACGAGAGATATAGAAAATAGGAATTTTGATGATCTGGCAATTTATTCTGTAAAAGGATTGGGAGAACCTCTGGTTTCCGGAAAAGCGGATCCCTTTAGAATAAAGGTTAATAGGCATTCAAAAAATATTTTATTTGAAAACATCAAAGAACCTGTTTTTGGGGAAAATAATGTTCGTAAGCTTTCTCAGGCAGGTTTTGAAATTGAAAATTATTATGGTAAACCTCAGGATATTGAATGGTGTTTTAGTGAATTAATGGATCTGTATATTTTACAGTCAAGACCATTGTTAATGAATCAATTGCAAGCGTCGGATGAATCTGAGATAACGTCAAACATTGAAGCAGGCAATAAATTGCAGGATCAGTTTTTAAAAGGTGGAGTAAAGATCAACTTGCATAAGAATCCAATACTACTTGAAGGTGGTAGTATGGCTTCAGCAGGATCGGGAAGTGGAAGAGTTTTTTACCTTAAACATTTATCACAATTAGATCAGGTGCCTGAAAAAACGATTTTAGTGACGAAATATCCATTACCTGAGTTAGTCAGCATTATTGAAAAAGTGACAGCTGTAGTCACTGATACAGGAAGTACTGCAGGACATTTTGCCTCTGTGGCAAGAGAATTTTTTGTGCCAATGCTTGTAAATACAGGCAGTGCCACAAATGTTTTGAGGCATGACAGCATGGTCACAGTAAATGCTGATTTGAACCAGGTCTTTAAAGGTAAAGCGCAATTTCATGATATCAATGCTTCAGAAGGTATACAGCCCAATTTTGAGGCATCATATTCTTATGCTGAAAGCCTGACGATGAGGGTTCTCAACTCTGTGCTGAAGTTTATTTCTCCTTTAAAACTGACTAATCCTGCAAGTGATGACTTTACGCCGGAAGCATGCCGCTCTTTCCATGATATTCTTCGATTTTGTCATGAAAAAGCTGTAAAAGAGATGTTTTCCCACGGAAGACGCAAGGGAGGCAGAAAAAAGGGAGCAATCAAGCTTGTCTCGGATATTCCAATGCTATTTTATGTTTTGGATTTAGGCGGCGGTATTGATAAAGATGTGTTAAATCCAAAAGAAGTCCATGTGGATAATGTAAGCTGCACACCGTTTAAAGCCGTGTATAAGGGCTTGAATCATCCCGGTATTAAATGGGAGCAATTCTCCAATTATGATTGGGCAAGTTATGATAATATTGTTATGTCAGGGGGTATTATCAGCCCGGATGATTCACAGTTTGGCAGCTATGCCATGCTTGCTTCAGATTATTTGAATATCAATCTGCGTTTTGGATATCACTTTGTTATTTTAGATAGTTTTTGCGGGGCGAATCCTGAAAAAAATTATATTTTATTCAGGTTTTCAGGCGGAGGTGACAACCCCGAAGGCAGAGAGCTCAGAGTGGCGTTTCTATCGAAAGTATTAATCTCTCTGGGATTTGTTGTTGAATCAAAAGGAGAACTGGTTGATGGCCAGCTCAAACACGGCGACTCAGAGGAAATAAAAGAGAAGCTTGATTGGGTTGGCAGACTCCTTGGCGCCACAAGGCTTATGGATACGCATTTAAAGGATGGCGCTGATATTAATGGTTTTGTTCATCAGTTTTTTAATGAAAAGTATGATTTTAGATCTGTCATTGATGATGACACTGATTGAGATTCTTTTTTAGAGATTAATAATATGTCAGAATATAAAGTTTCATGGATCACCGAATCAATTGCTACAGGATCTGCTCCAATGTCCTATGCAGACCTGGAGAATATTAAATTAAACGGTATTAACGCTATTGTAAATTTATGTGCTGAGTTCAGCGACCTTCATGAACTTGAGAAGACATCAGGGTTTGAAGTTTATTATTTGCCTGTGTGGGACGAAGATGTTCCTGCCATGAAGGAGATGGAAAATGCCCTTGCCTGGCTTGATGAAGCAATTTATCTCGGGAAAAAAGTATTGATTCATTGCAGGCATGGAATCGGAAGAACCGGTACTTTTCTGACATCTTACCTCATAAGGCGCGGGCTTGGTCTGAAACTTGCCACAATGACATTGAAAAAAACAAAGGCAGCCCCTACAAGTTATGTCCAGCATAAATTGTTAAGAAAATATCATAAAAAATCCGGGGTATTGAAAATCAGGGAACCATCATTAGAAAATAAGCATGTGGTTGATCTTGCTCTCTGGTTTGATGAATATGAAGCACTAATAGCAAAGGCAGATGATGATATAAAAAAAACAGCCGGAAAAGACAGTGAAGGTTTAAGTTGTGGAAAGGGTTCAGATCAGTGTTGCCTGGAACCTTTTTTACTGCCTTTTATGGAAGTAGTTTATTTAAATCATAAAATAAATAGAATATTTTCAAGTGAGCAAAGAATAGAGATGATTGAAACAGCTGCCAATGTCTTGAAGAAAAACAAACAGAAAAAAAATATCCTGTGCCCGTTAAGCAGAAACAGGCAATGCCTGTTTTATGAATACAGACCTTTGAGATGTCGTCTTTTTGGCATGGAGAATAAGGTTAAGGACATGCATCTGATGCAAACTATTCTCAATGATTTGTCAAAGAATGTATTTGTCGCCTTATCCGGTACATTTCGGGGGGATAGTAAATTTGAATTTTCCGTTGCCCAGACTGTATCCGGGAAATACGTCCAAACATACTTTGACCGATTGGCTGGTATTTTATCTTAAGGTAGGGCCGGAGATGTTGTTACATTGCTAAGACCTGCTCAACTTTTTCTTCAAGCTCCTCTTTGTCTATTGGTTTTACACAATATTCTTGCGCTCCAAGTTCAACTGATTCTCTTGCAGTCTCAATTGTAGGATATCCTGTTAACATGATTACACGTGTATCAGGAGATCGTTTTTTAAGTTCCTCAAGAACTTCTATGCCGGTCATTTTCTTTAATTTCATGTCCAGGATTGCAAGATCAATTTTTTCTGAAATAAGAAAATCAAGAGCTTCTTCTTCATCTGTATAGGTGAAAACCTCGTGTCCTTTAGCAGAAAGTATCCTTTTAATTAAATTTGCAGCATCTTCAACATCGTCAACTACAATTATTTTAGCCATTGCACAACTCCTTAATATTATTTCAATTCATTATTTTTTGATATTGGAAGGGTTATAATAAAAACCGTGTTATATTCGCCATATGCCCATGGCAATTCTTCCATACTTTGTCTGGATTCCACTTTGATTTTTCCACCATGCTCTTCTATAATTCCAAATGTTACTGAAAGACCAAGCCCTGTCCCTTTCCCTACACCTTTAGTTGTAAAGAATGGATCAAATAACTTGTTTAAGTGTTTTAGAAGGATACCTGACCCGGTGTCTGAGATAGTGATCACAATAGAATCAGTGTTTGAGTCCAAGGACGTTTCAATGCCAATCTTGCCATTTTTACCAATTGCATCAAAAGCATTATTAAAAAGATTGATAAACACTTGTTTGATTTTTTCTTCATCACCCTTTACAAAAGGCATATCAGCGTCATATTTTTTCTCAAGTATTACATGTTCAAGCCCATATGTATGTTCTATCATGCTAAGAACATCATTAAGGGAATTATGGATGTCAAACTGAGTAATAGTACTTTGTATCCGTCTTGAAAACCGTAATAAATCAGAAACAATCCTACTACAGATTTTGGAATGCTTCTCAATCAGTTTTAGATCTTGAAAGGTCTGGCTGTTTTGTTCCACGTCTTGCTGAAGTATCTGGGCATACCCTAAAATAATCCCCAGAGGAGTATTTATTTCATGGGCAACACCTGCAGCGAGTTGCCCGACAGATTCCATTTTTTGAGCTTGACAAAGTTGTTCGTGAATAATTTTATTATCTGAAATATCTCTGCCACTGGAGACCAGACCAGAAACAGCGCCAGTTTCTTTTAGAATCGGGCTTTTTACGACATGGAGCCATTTTTTCCCGGAAGTATCCATCCCTGTTGTTTCCATGACAAAAGGCTTACCTGTTTCCAATACTTTTATATCTTCTTTTAGATAGGTGCTGCCATGGGGGAAATCAAACATATCCCTTGCGGTTTTACCCAAAATATCATGCTGGGTTTTCCCTGTCATGGTGCAAAAAGCCTGATTAATAGATATATATTCTGCATTTTTATTTTGAAGAGAAACAAAATCAGGCAGTCCGTCAAGGATTGTCTGAAGCAGAGTTTTTTGCTTTGATACATCTTCTTTGGCGAGATTCAGCTCTGCAAGGTGATCTCTCAGTGACAGAATCATATAATCAAAGCTTTCTGCTAGGCTTTGGATTTCATTGCCTGCACAGGTTTTATAAACCTTACATTGCTGGCATGAGGATATTTTTTTTGCATAATCGCCTTCTGCACAGGTCTTACAGAGTGTGCCTGCAGTATACCAGCACCTTTGATGGATATTGTGATATGCAGGGCATTTTTTTTGTGAACATTCCATAATATCCCAGCAGTTTTTGTTCAGTAACGGAGCACTTTGAATTTCAAGATTGCCGCGCATGACCTGCTCTGCTGAGTTATGAAGCCGATTGATATTCCGGGTCATTGGGCGGAAAAGAAGGAATCCTGCAAGAGCTGCAATCAATATGGTAAGAATAGTTGAAAAAAGCGCAATAATCATGATACGCCTGGTTGCTTTTTCAACTCTGGTTGTTAAGAGTCCTATTCTTAGCGTTCCGATCCTGTTTGCATCCACAATAATAGGGAGCGCATAGTCATATACCAGATGTTTGCCTGTATTAAGATATTGCTGAGCAAAAGTTTTGTTTTTCTGCACAGTATTGACATGGACAAGTTGTACGGGAAATCCATTCTGAAAACTATGGATAACAGGGTTGTCATTCTGGTCTAATACAAAGGTATAATAGATATCATCACTTAAACGCACTGTTTCATCCACAAGTTTTTTCATTGAAAAATAATCCATGGTCAAAACAGGTTCAACAAGCCTGGCTGAAAGGTTAATCCCGATTGATACAGCACGATTTTTATTCTCTTCAATCATTGCATCCTGCATGATCTTGCTTACAATAAAAAAATTCACAAGCCCCAGGAGCATAAGAAGAGAGAACATTACAAGATAAATTTGATTTCTGAATTCAGGTTTGATTCGTCTGAATGGGAACATTATTTCCTCACAGTAAGTTCTGCAGCTAATTTTCTTATGGGGTTGAATTCCTGATCTTCAGAAGAAATTACTTTAATAAAATCAGCAGCTTCCAACACAGGCCTGTCTTCTTTTTTATTAAAATCAAGTGCCAGCAATGCAGTTTTGATTTGATCGATTATATTAGTGTCAAGGTTTTTCCTGGTCGCGTATACCCATCCCGGGTATAATGGTGTGTTTGCAATGACCCTGATATCGCTGGTCTTTATCCTGTTGGCAACAACATTAAGTGTGCCCTCTCTGATTGTCCCGATATCATATTTGCCTGCATGTACTGCAAAAACAACTTTTTCCTGTTTTGCTCCGGGTCCCGGAGCAAATGCAATCTCTTTAAAGTCTTTTTGATAGATGCCATTTGAATAAAAAAGCCCAAGGGGGAAAAGGTACCCGCCTGCAGAAGTTTTATCCACAGCTATCCATGTTTTACCTCGACAGTCTTCAAGTGTTTTAATGTTCTTATTGTTTTCCCGGCAAATGATCTGACCTCGGAATTTTTCCTGATCCTGAATGGTAACAATTCTGGCAAAAGCGCTTGCATTAAATTGGTCTGCTAATTTTACATAAATAAACGGGTTGGAAAACGAGATATCCACTTTTCCATTTCCTACCATTGCCATATGTTGATCAAAAGTGTCCGGGAAAACCTGCTTTATATTTAAGCCAGTCTGTTCACGAAGATATTTGACGATCTGGTGATGCCTTTTATAGGACGTTGTATGCGAATACTGAGGCAGGTATGCATATGTAATAATATTTTGTTCAATCTTGGGTTTGATATGCATTGTTTCATTAAGATCAACCTTAATGGGTCTGTCATCCCGGCTGCAAGCCAGGTTAAAACAAAGACACAAGCTAATAAGAAAATATGAAAATATGAAATTATTATTTTTCATAAAATTTTTATATGCCTGATGAGACAATTTTTTTCAAGTCAATTTTATATTTTTTCATACGATTCCATACCGTTACTCTGTTAATTCTTAAAAGTTCAGCCGCTTTCGTCTGGTTCCCATTTGTTTTTTTCAATGCTATCAATAATTGATCCTTTTCATTTAAAGCAGTTGAATCATTCACTATAGCGCTACTAAAATCAATAGGTGAATTTAAAGAGTTCAAATTGTTAATATTTTCATAGGAGGTAATTTTTTTAGGAAGATGCCCAAGTTCAATGTATGAGCCATCTGTAGTAACAAAAGCAAATTCCATGGCATTTTTTAATTCTCTCACATTTCCCGGCCAGGCATAGTCCATAAATAATTCCATGGAACGCTGGCTTAAACCTTTAATATTTTTACCACTGGTGTTATTCAGGCGTTGAATGAAAATGTTTACAAGCAATGGAATATCTTCTTTATGATTTCTTAAAGGGGGGAGATGAATGGGAATTACATTGATCCTGAAAAATAGGTCCTGCCTAAATTTTTCCCTTTCGATTAATTCTTCTAAATTTTTATTTGTTGCAGAAATTATCCTGACATCCACTTTAATGGGGGAAAGATCCCCAACCCGTTCGAATTGCCCTGATTCAAGGACTCTTAAAAGCTTGGTTTGGATTGAGAGAGGGATATCTCCTATTTCGTCCAGAAAGAAATCGCCATGGTTTGCAGCTTCAAACCGGCCCACTCTTTCGGTATAGGCTCCGGTAAAAGCGCCTTTGGTGTGACCAAACAATTCACTTTCAAGAACTGATTCATTTAACGCTGCGCAATTGAGCTGTATAAAGGGGGCTTCGTTACGGGAACCATAAAGGTGTATGGCTGTAGCGGCAAGTTCTTTTCCTGTCCCGCTTTCGCCTAAGATTATGACGGGTGCATTGCTCTGAGCCGCTTTTCTGATCATTTCAAAGACTGCCTGCATTTCCTGGGATTTTCCGATTAATCCCAGAAAATCGCTTTCGTTGTCATATTGTTTTGATAATTGATGGATTTTTTCATCCAGTTTGGTCAGTTCTGAAATGTCAGTTAAGGTTTCTACGACACCCAATGTTGTCCCATTCTCTTCGTCCCACAGGATAGAGGCGTTTTTTAAAACCGGTATAAGTGAACCATCTTTGCACCTCACATGACACCTGCATTTTTTCATATCCTTCTGGCCTTCATCAAACAACTTACACCAGGGAGCATCCTTATTCGTGTGGAGAATTTTCTCACATGCGTCGCACTCAAGTATGCGGCATGATTTGCCGATACTCTCTTTAGCTGAATAACCGGTCATGGTTTCAAAAGCAGAATTTACCATCAGAATAGACCCTTCGGGTCCGATAAACATGAGGCCGTCATTAATGGTGTTGACTATTTTTTTCCAGAATTTATTAATTTCATGCTCATCCATCATAATTGGATCCCTTTTTTTATCTACAAGCTTAAACAGGTGTTTAAAATTTATCAAGTGTTTAAGCACCTGTTTAAATATCATTAAACACTTGCTCAATGCAAGTTGTTTTTATAAGTATGTATATCGTATTAAAACAAGTAGTTATAGTTTTGTGAAGATTAGCTTTGTTTGGGCATGGCAGTTGCAATAGAGAGTCCCGGAATAATTACATTGATTTTAATTATATTGTTTAGAGGGATTTATGGCTGCCCAGGTTGCAAATATTAAACTTGATTTAAAAGGAGTTATTGCACCTGTAAGTCTGCTGAAATGTAAAAGCTTTCTTAAAACCATGTCCCAAGGCGATATCCTAACTGTTTTTATCAACGATGATGATGTTATCAGTGACTTAAAGCTTATTGTTGAAAGATCGGAAGATTCAATAATTTCCATACAAAAAGAAAAAGATCATACCAGAATTAAAATAAGAAGAGGTTAAATAATTGAATGATAATAAAGGAGGAAAAATGCAACTGACCCGACGGAATTTTTTTAAATTCATTGGTGCGACAGGTGCTTCTGCAGCCGCAGTACCCTCGTCAGCCCAGGCATGGGAGTCAAAAGCACCACCAGATCCATATGGATGTCTGGTTGATTTGACTCGATGCATTGGGTGTCGAAAATGCGAAGAGGCGTGTGCCACGGTAAATAATTTGCCTGCGCCTATTAAAGCAAGCTGTGATTGTACCGTGTTTGAAAAAAAGCGACGACCTGATGAAAATGCCTTTACTACAGTTAACAGGTATTTTTCAGGTAAGCTTGATGTTTTGGATAAGCCCGCACCAACTTTTGTAAAAGTCCAGTGCATGCACTGCCAGGACCCTGCTTGCGTGTCTGCATGTATTGTTGGGGCGCTCACTAAAAAAGAAAATGGCACTGTTCATTATGATGTTTCCAAGTGTATCGGGTGCAGGTATTGCATGGTAGCCTGTCCATTTGAGATACCAGCTTATGAATACCATAATCCTATCACACCGGAAGTTAGAAAGTGCACATTCTGTTTTGATAGAATCTCAGAAGATGGTGGCCTCCCCGGATGTGCTACTATTTGTCCTGTGGAAGCTATTACGTTTGGTAAAAGAGAAACCCTTCTTAAACTTGCCAAACAGAGAATTAAAAGTGATCGTAATAAGTATATAGATCATGTTTATGGCGAAAAAGAAGTAGGTGGAACTTCCTGGATGTATGTGTCATCTGTCCCTTTTGAGAAATTGCAATTTCCCAAATTGCCTGAGACACCATCTCCAAAACTTTCTGAAACGGTTCAACATTCTTTGTTCAGCTATCTTTGGTCTCCAATTCTTCTGTTTGGACTTTTAGGAGGTATTATGTACAGAACTGAAAAGAAAAATGAGAACTCCCAAGAATCACAAGATAAAGGAGGCGCCTGATGAGCCACAAAGCAAGTCCTTTAAATAAAAAATTCTGGACACCGGGAGTATATGTCATGCTGGTATTCATGATAGCAGGGTTTTTGGCAATTATAGCAAGATTTACAGGTGGTATCGGCTATGTGTCAAACCTTTCCACAGCAAGACCCTGGGGGCTATGGGTAGGCGTAGATGTAGCAACCGGTGTTGCTCTTGCAGCAGGTGGTTTTACAACTGCTGCCCTGGCACATATTTTTGGCCGGCATTCTTATGAACCTGTCATCCGCCCGGCGCTTTTAACAGCAATGTTGGGATATACTTTTGTCGTTCTTGGGTTACTCGTCGATATCGGTCGATCCTGGGCAATATGGAAACCAATATTTTTCTGGAATGTTAATTCTGTGCTGTTTGAGGTAGCCATGTGTGTTATGGTTTATCTGCATGTACTTTATTTTGAATTTATACCCATCGTGGTAGAGCAATTTAAAGGGAAGGTTCGCATGTCAGGGTTTTTATCATCATTCAATGCACCCATTGAACTTTTCTTAAAAGTTGCAGATGCTGTTCTTGATAAGACCATGTGGATTTTGATCATACTTGGAGTAGTACTTTCCTGTATGCATCAGTCAAGCCTTGGATCTCTTATGCTCATAGCACCAACCAAGATTCATCCATTGTGGTATACGCCTATAATGCCATTATTGTTTTTGACATCAGCTTTTGCTGTTGGTTACCCAATGGTCGTGCTTGAAACGACAATTGTAACGTCATCTTTTAAAATTGATTCGGAAATGAGTGTATTAACTCCATTGACCAGAATTACCATCTTTTTATTGGGAACCTACATGTTTTTAAAACTGGGAGACATGTTTGTAAGAGGAACCTATGTATATCTTCTGGATGGAACATATCAGACCAATTCATTCCTTGTTGAGATGCTGCTTGGTGTGATTGTACCATGGGTGCTGCTGATTTTTAAAAAAACCAGGCAGTCACGCATTGGTGTTTTTACAGCTGCAACAATGATTGTATTCGGAGTTGCACTAAATAGGATTAATGTCTTTATAGTAGGGTACACCTCTCCTATTACTGAAGCGGGTTATTTCCCTTCAATCGTTGAAATTTTTGTAACTCTTGGTTTAATTGCTACTTTAATGTTTATTTATCGTTTTATTGTAACTTTTTTACCAGTCCTTCAGGCTCAGCAGCCTATTGCTTCAGAGGAGGTATCACCATGATAAAGAAAATTGTTTTTTATTCAGGCTTGATGTTCCTGGTTGCTGGATTGAGCATGGCTCAAGTCTGGAAAGCGCCGGATCAGGAAAAGGCAAAAGAAAGAGCCAAAGAGCGAGTCAAGTTTGTTAAGGAGTATAAAAATGAAGATGCTATCCTTCACAAAATGGATCTGGTGGAAAAAGGAATAACTCATAAAGATATTACAGAGAATTATTTCTTACTGGACAGTCCTATCATAAAGGAACGTGAAGATCATTATGGCCCGGTCAGATTTGCCCATAAAAGGCATGCATCTTTAATAAAGGATTGCACTGCATGTCATCATTATAGACCTAAAGATGCATCAATGTCGGAAACCACCCGATGCTCTGCATGCCATCAGGATTCATTTAATCCTGCCAATCCTGAAAGGCTCGGTCTGAAGGCAGCTTTTCATCAACAATGTACTGAATGTCACCAGAAAGAAAAAAATGGCCCTGTTACTTGTACAGGCTGTCATCAGAAAAATGTCCCGGATCATAAAGATCTTGTAAAACTTGCAGATGGCGCAGATGCTTTTGAGGTGACTGCCGAATGTCTTAGATGCCATGATCAGGCAGGTGAAGATATGCTTAAAACTGCCCATTGGAATTGGCGAGGTCCATCGCCCTTTACAGTTGAGCATCGAAAGGATGTTCAGCATGGTAAGGGCACCACGGCCCTGAACAACTACTGAATTAGTCCAATCAGCAACGAGGCTCGTTGCACAAGTTGTCACGCAGGGTACGGATGGAAAGATGATTCTTTTGATTTTACAGACAAAACAAAGATAGATTGTCTGGTGTGTCATGATACTACCGGCAAATATAAAAAAGCACCTCCCGGAGCTGGTATGCCGGCAAAAGATGTAGATTTAAAAATGGTAGCACAAAATGTAGGACATTCAAGTCGTGCTACTTGTGGCGCTTGCCATTTTAATGGAGGAGGAGGAGATGCAATTAAGCATGCTGATCTTTCCCGACAGATGCTGGAACCTTCTAGAGATTGTGATGTCCACATGGGAGGCTATGATTTTTCCTGTGCAGAATGTCATAAAACAACTAACCATAAAGTAATGGGACGTAGTTCCTCATCAGCAGCGTCAGAAGGAGAGGTTTCCTGTCTTGATTGCCATTCTGATGAACCTCATTATTGCGGCAGTGTTTTGGATCATCACTTGAATAATCATGTAAAAACCCTTGATTGCAATACTTGTCATTCTCCGGTATATGCAAAGTGTAAGCCTACCAAAACCTGGTGGGACTGGTCCAAAGCAGGTGATAAAAAGCGAAAGCCTAAAAAGGACAAATATGGTCAGCCTGATTATAATTTTAAAAAGGGCGAATTTAAATGGAAAGAATCTCCAAAGCCTACATATGCCTGGTTTAACGGTTATATGAATCGAGTATTAATAGGAGAAAAGGTTGATCCTAATCAGGATACTATCAATTTGACAAGTCCTGTGGGTTCTATTAAAGATCCTACTTCTAAAATTACGCCTTTCAAACTAATGAAAGGTGTGCAGGCAATTGATGCGGAAAATGATTATTTTTTGATTCCTCATTTGTTTCCAAGAAATAAAGAGGATAAGACCGCGTACTGGAAAAATTTTGATTGGGATAAAGCTTTTGCTGATGGTATGAATGTAGCCAAGCTTGATTACAGCGGTACGTTTAAATGGAAAGAAACCTGGATGTACTGGCGACTTGAACATGAAGTTATGCCGGCAAAATCAGCATTATCCTGTGTCCAATGCCACGATAGTTTGCAAGGTGAAAGAACTTGTGATCGCTGTCATCAGGACAATAGAGATGTTGACTTTAAAAAAGTTGTGAATTTAGGAACAAATTTTAAAGCCATGAAAGCCAAAGGCAGGGATGTAGGAGAGTTGATTAATACTACAGACTACATTGATTTTAAAGCCCTTGGATATAAAGGTGATCCGATTATCCACGGCGGCAGGTTTAAAAAACTACCAATGGGATATAAAAAACATTAGTAACTTATAATTTGTTTTAATAATCTAAAGTGCCGGTGTTTTGCCGGCACTTTATTTTTTATCAGTGGAAAGACCCTGGGACTTTACTTCATCTTCAGCTTTCAACAGTTTTTCTTTTTCTCTGGCAGCCCTTTTATTTGCGGATAGGGTTTTTCCCCTTGGTATCCTTAATACTTGGAGATCCACTTAAAGCTTTGGTTTGCCTTTTCAGTTCTTCACTCAGCGAGCCCAACTGGGAAAGATTTCGGTGGGAACATCCGGGAACCTCTTTCTAAGCCCTGAAAAGTACCCTGGTCCATTGAGACAATCTGGGTTTTCGTCTTCACCGCAGGGAATCTCTACTACTGTCCAAGCGCCATTTTGAAGTTGCAGAAGGGCTGACACATCCTCGTACCGGTTGGAACCATCCGGTGACTGGGGTAGGGTATGTGCCCACGCCCAGCCATTATTGACTTTCAGATGCTTAACAACAAACACCACATCCAGCCCATGGATGCGCTTCACCTCTTGTCGAAGGGAATCCAGAATTGCCATACGCAACGGGCTACCCTGAAGCGGTGTAAGATTCGAGTCAGAAGCTTGCACGTGTGTGCAAAGGCAAATAGCCATCAGCAAGACACAGAGTATGAACTTTCGATTTTTCTTCATAATCCCACACCCCCCAATGAGGCTAACAAGTATGTGAACTTAATTACTCAGAAACTTGAAAAGAGACAGTTTTTTCGATTTTCTTCTTGCCAATAGGTTTATTGCCATATCCGCAGCCACTAGCCTCAAATATCTTACCTCTGCTTGAGGTTCCTTTAATTCTATAGGTGTAATACCCAGTCGAAGTAGGAGTAAAATTTACATTCTTGGTGAAACTACCATACCCTCCAGCACAACAATGATTTCCTTCAGGAGTAGTAAGGTTCAACCAGTCCCAATGAAAAACTGCTTCATTTGTATTGTTCTTAATGATATCTACATTAAGATCCCATTTTTCTGTACTAAATAAATCTCCGCCGTAGTTGGCAATTGCTAAAGATATATTAGCTCTTTCATTGATTTTTACTCTGCTGGGAAAGGTATTACTCAGAATAACCACATCGGGTGGATATCCTCCTAACCATTCAATTAATGATTCTGAGCAAAAAATCCAAGCCCAAACTTCATCACAGACTTGAGCATAAAGAGTGTGGTTTTGTACCGAAAGCCTGGTTCTACAATTGTTGGTATATAACCAGACAAGATCATCAATAGTCCTTCTTTCTCCGGGTTTCAGTCTGACGCTCCGGGATGTGTAGTCTGATGAATAAACAGCTACCTTGCCACAATTTATTTTTGAAGTAAAACTGATGGCTTCTGCTCCATAATTAATTAAATCATATTTAAGTCGCACTGCAAAAATTCTGTGTTCTTTAATGCTGTCTGATACATCTTCTCTTACTATGGAAACCTCATCTGACTTCCTAAATTTTTTACCACTTTTCACAAATTCAACCTCACCCCCAACCATCTTAACTATGGGTGTTTTAAATCTATATATAGGAGCTTCAAAGTTATTATCGCTTTTATCCAGTTCTTGTATACTATTCTCCGGATCAATCTTTACCCAGCAGATTTTTTTCCCATCTGCTTCTTGCCAGTTAATACCAAAATTGCATGTTATAACGCGTTCTCTATCCATACATTGGATGATGGACCTGTGTTCAGTATTATTAATGCCATGCACTCCGAATTCAACTGCCAGTTGGGGGCAAGGACTTCGATTAACAAGTGTTCCAGAATTTATGATTACTATTTTTAAGACTCCATTCTCGTAATCTATCTCCTTTACCGAAAAATTCGGTTGAGTATATCCGGTCACATTCGAGTAGTCCTGTTCTATTTCCAGATCAGCATTGATTTGTGGCATTGATCCCGGAGGCAACTCGGCATATGGCAGTGTTTCAATGTCCGGGGTTGATTCTCTTTCCCCGGCAGTTCCTCCAGTTACACCATCGTAGGTTTCTTGCTCCCAGTCTTGAGTTTCCTGCTCCCAGAGCTCATTACCTTCTTGAAATTGTTCTGCTTGTCTTGGTTTTTGTTTGGGCGCTTGCTTGGTTGTAACAGCAGGTGTCTTTACAGTTTCATTCTGCTGAGCTTGCTGTGGCTGTGGCGGTTGATTATTTTGCAAAATTATTATGTTGTTGTTTTTTAATTTTAGGCTTTCAGAAAAAGAGGGTTGGGCAAATAATATGGCCGTAATAAAATAAAGAGTCATAAAAAGTATTATTTTTTTCATTTTATCATCCCTATCTTTGAGTTTTTTATTCCTAAATTTAAGGAAGTTAGGAATAAAGCTAAACGGGAATTCCTTTCGTTTTTTTATTGTAACTATTTTACAATATCACCAATTTTAAATCCTGAACCGCTGATAACGATACATTCTGAATACCCTTTTTCTGATTCAGTTACTTCTATTTTTCCCACAGTCTTATATTTAATTTTTAAAACTTTGCCAGTTGCAGGATCTTTTATCACTTTGCCTTTTCGCTTAACAGTCAATTTAGACCCCTTAATAAGCCCTAATTCTGAACCTTTGTTAAGCGTTATTATATTATCGTCAACATCTGCAATCAAAATAGCATTGGTAGCACTGCCACCACCTTGTGAAACCTTACTTGATCCGCGCAAATCAAGGCTGGAAATTTTCTCTGCTAATTGTTGAATTGCCTTACGCATTGTCTCAGTAGCTGCTTTTTCATTAAAACTTTGACCTCCACCAAAACCAAATACTTTGACTCTCACTGAAGAACTGCTGGCGCTACCACTATCAGCAAAGACAATTTTTCCTGAAACAGCATCTACCATACGAACATCAACAGTAGCATGGTAACCTATTCTACCAACAGAAACACCCTGGCCACCACCTCCGCCTTTACTTTTTCCATACTCTGTTACAGCACCGGTAACAATATAATTCACACCGGCAACCTTCCCTATTTTAGCTGCAGTAGCAGGACTTACCCTGCCAGAAGCACCAAAATTCTGTTCTTTAATTATGCTATTCAAACGATCACTATAGTGGACCCCAAAGTCAAGACAGATTTTTTCCAATTTTAAGCGTCAGTTTCGGATGAATTATCCGGTTGTATTTCTCCAAATTCGATCTATTTATATTAAAATTTCTCAAAAGATATGGGTATACTTTATGTTTTGGATTAGCCTTGCTGGTGTTCGGCTTCGGGGCTATGGACTGAATCCCCATTTT
>Ga0307988_1000744_pt1 | contig 20980 bp, 21 predicted proteins | sample EllFjometagen183_FD_203166 | JGI IMG/M metagenome (GOLD analysis project Ga0307988, IMG submission 203166) | Marine microbial communities from Ellis Fjord, Antarctic Ocean - #183 | ecosystem: Environmental > Aquatic > Marine > Unclassified | place: Southern Ocean | collected 2014-10-08 | reverse complement strand
CTCAGCATCTCTTATGCTGGTGGAGCTAACTTCTTCAATGCCAAGCAGCTTTATGAAATGGGTATTCGTCCAATTACAGTTGCTACTGATGTGCTTAAGCCAGGTGGCTACACAAAGTTCACCCAGATGTCTAAACTTCTGGATGAGAGTATGACCAAACCTGCTTTAACAAAAGTCGATCTGGTTAAACTGGATGCTTTGGCTGAAGAATCAATGGAAGGACCAACTTTCCGTATGGAAGCCAAATCACAGGATTCAATGTTTATTGATAAGAAACTTGGAATGCTGGATTGCTTTGTAGCTCCATGTGTAGAAGCCTGTCCAATTAATCAGGATGTTCCGGAATACACTCGTCTTATTGGAGAAGAACGTTATCTGGAAGCTTTTGAGCTTATCCTTTCCAAGAACCCACTTCCACATATCACTGGTTATATCTGTGATCATAAATGTATGCTTAAATGCGTTCGTAATGATTACGAAGAGCCGGTTCTTATTCGTGAACTTAAGCGCGTTGCAGCTGATAAAGGCTACAACGATTATATGGAAAAAATGAAGCTTGATGTTACTCCGGTTGGTATCAAAATTGCCATCATCGGTGCTGGACCTGCTGGTCTCGCTTCCGCTTACTTCCTGGCTCGTGCGGGCTTCGATGTAACTGTATTTGATAACACCGATAAGATTGGTGGTACTGTTATTCATACCATTCCTGGTTTCCGTATGCCTGGCTGGGCTATCGATAATGATATCAAACTCATCAAACGTATGGGTGTTAAATTTGAAATGAACACAGATGGTAAAGTCGATGTGGCTGACCTGAAAGCAAAAGGTTACAAATATATCAACCTGGCTATTGGTGCTTGGAAATCACGTACTCTTCCGTTGGAAGGCGATACATCTAAAGTTTATGGCGCAATCAAGTTCCTGCAGGATTGGAACAAAGATCCTAAAGCTTTGAACATGGGTAAAAACGTTGCTGTTGTTGGTGGTGGTAACTCTGCCATGGACGGTGCACGTGCAGCTAAGAAAACTCCAGGTGTAGAAAACGTTTATATAATCTATCGCCGTACAATTAAAGAGATGCCAGCCGATCGTGAAGAACTCGATCATGCAATGAAAGATGGGGTTATCTTTAAAGAACTTATCAATCCTGTTTCCTATAACAATGGTATGCTTAAATGCCAGGTTATGGAATTGGGTGAGTCTGATGCTAGTGGCAGAAGACGCCCAATGTCAGTTGAAGGTAAATTCAAAGAATTAGCTATCGACTCTGTTCTTTCCGCAATTGGTGAAATGGTAGATTACGATCTGCTCAAAGCCAATAACATTGCTATCGATGAACGTAGAAACATCAAGGTTAATGAGTATAAAGAAACCAGTAACGAAAACGTATTCATCGCTGGTGATGCCTATCATGGACCTTCCACAGTCGTAGAATCTATTGCTGACGGCCAGGCTGTTACCAATGGTATTCTGGCTAAAGAAGGAATTAATCTGGAGAGGGTAAATCCGGAAGATTACGAATTTGATTATACTACACGTATCAAAGAAATTCGTGCAAAGAAAGGAATTATTAATCCTACAATAGAGGTTCTTACAACTGATGAAGAAATTTCTGCCGAAACAAAACGTTGTTTGGAGTGTAACTTCATCTGTAACAAGTGTGTGGAAGTTTGCCCTAACCGTGCAAATATCAACATCAAAGTTCCTGGATTCAAAAACGAAAATCAGATCCTTCATCTGGATGGGCTTTGTAATGAGTGCGGTAACTGTGAAACTTTCTGTCCTTACGATGGAGCACCTTACAAAGATAAATTCACCCTGTTCTGGAATGAAGAAGACATGAAGGTAAATGGCAACGATGGCTTCCTGCTCACTTCTGCAGAAAATAGTGAGTTCAAGGTTAGATTTGAAGAAAAGATTTATCTGGTTAAGTTTGATAAAACCGGTAAATTATTGAGTTGTAAATCAGATCATGCAATCGAGCAGAAAGCTGAATTCGATGCACTGATGAATATAATCTGGTGGACCTACGAAAACCAGAGATTTTTGTTTGTATAAATATGTCTTTGCGAGAAACTCTTCATTTTGAGACGAACGAAGCAATCTCGTTTTTATAAGTTGCTGAAGATTGCTTCGAAAGATTTTTTGCTGGAGAACTCTCGCAATGACAATGACAGAGTAATAAAAAATATAAAAGTGAGAATAATAATGAGAATTACTTGGAAGAAATCAATAGATCAGATCTACCTTTGTCGTAGATTATCATGTATCTTCTCGGGATAAAACTCTGAAAAAGTCTCTTTCGGAAAATCTTGCATTTTGACTCTTTCAGAGTTGCAATGATTTGGAATATTATGAAAGAAACCTTGAAAGTGCTAAGCAAGAAGTAATTTTGACAGAAGCCTTTTCAAGGTTAAGAAAACAAGGAGAAAAACGTGAATATAATATATAATCAAATTAGAGAACTATCTCTAAAGTATGAAAATGAGACAGCCAATTTCTTGGCTAAAATGATACAAACTCCATCTTTTTCGATGAAGGAAAAAAATATGATCTTAGTGATCAAGAATGAGATGGAGAAAATTGGATTTGATAAAATTCGCATAGATGATTTGGGAAGTATAATCGGAACAATTGGCAATGGTCCTAGACTCATTGCTTTCGATGCACATATTGATACAGTTTATCCAGGAAATCTGGATAACTGGGATTTCCCACCGCATGAGGGTCGCATTGAAGATGGCAAAGTTTGGGGACGTGGTGCATCGGATCAGCTTGGCGGAATGGCTTCAATGGTTTATTCTGCCAAGATAATCAAAGAACTAGATCTTAACAAAGAATTCACGATTCTCTTCACCGGTACAGTAATGGAAGAAGATTGTGATGGTATTGCCTGGGAACACATGATCTTGGAAGATAATATCCGTCCTGAACTTGTTGTCAGTACCGAACCAACAAGCTTAAATATTTATCGTGGTCATCGTGGTAGAATGGAAATGACTATCGAAGTAAAAGGAATTTCTTGTCATGGTTCAGCACCTGAACGTGGTGTTAATGCTATTCATAAAATGGCAAAAATCGTCAACGAAGTTGAGAAGCTGAATGATAGATTAAAGCATGATGATTTCCTGGGAAAAGGAACTATTACAACAAGTCTTTTCGAATCCGGTTCACCCAGCCAATGTGCTGTTGCCGACTATGCTAAGATCCAATTAGACAGAAGACTTACCTGGGGAGAAACTAAAGAATCAGCTGTGGCAGAATTAGAAGAATGCTGTAAACTTGCAGGTGTAGAGGATGCAAAAGTTACAGTTCTTCAATACGATGCCGTTGCCTACACTGGCAAAGAATATTCAGTAGAAAAATATTTCCCAACCTGGAAATTAGAAGAAGATTCAAACTGGCTTAAGAGTGCATCAACTTCCTATATTAAAACACTGGAGAATGAACCAAAAATAGATAAATGGACATTCAGTACGAATTGCGTTTTTATTATGGGAAAACATCCGGAAATGAAATGTTTGGGAATGGGACCGGGTGATGAAGACCAAGCTCATGCTCCAAACGAAATGACACGCGTATCAGATCTCAGTGCAGCCGCAGCTTTTTATGCCGGATTCGTAGCAGAATTAAATAATAACTGAACCACAGATGAACACGGATGGACACGGATATGAATTCTAATTTAATTGAAAAGGATTTGAGAGCAACGATAATAGGTTGTGCTATGGTTGTATTGAATGAATTGGGTCATGGATTTAGAGAAAAAACCTATGAAGAAGCTATGATTATTGAAATGCAAGAAAAGAGTTTATCTGTAAATCAGCAAACTCAATATCCTGTTCATTATAAAAATAAACTTGTAGATACATTTATTCCTGATTTGGTTATTGAGAATAAAATAATTATTGAATTGAAAACGGTTGATAAAATCTGTGATGAGCATATTGGACAAGTTTTAAACTATCTTAAAGTAACTGGATTAAAAGTTGGAATTATTTTTAACTTTAAAAATTCCAAGTTAGAGTGGAAACCAATTGTCCTTTAACATCAGTGTTAATCAGTGTGTATCCGTGGTAAAGAAAAAATAAAAAAGGAGAAAAAATAGAAAATGAAAACAGAATTAAGAGGAAAACATTTTATCACACTAGAAGATTGGTCACGAGAGGATATTGATACGTTACTAAGCGTATCAATGGAACTGAAAAGACAATTCGCGATGGGATTGAATACTCCGTATTTAACTAACAAAACAATGTTCCTGATGTTCTTCGAAGAATCAACCAGAACCAGGAATTCAATGGAAGCAGGAATCGCACAACTTGGTGGTCATGCCAACTATTTAGATTCCAGTACAATGCAGATCGCTCACGGTGAAGTAGCAAAAGATACAGCAATCATTCTTTCACGTTATGGTCATGCAATTGCCTGCCGAAATTGCTTTTGGGGAATTGGAAACAAGTACATAAATGACATGGCGAAATGGGCATCAGTACCTATCATCAATATGCAAGATGATCTTTTTCATCCACTTCAGGCTATTGCCGATCTAATGACCATGAAAGAAAAGTCGGGTATCGTTAGACGTAAAAAAGTATCAATAATTTGGGCATATGCTGACACTCACAAAAAACCAATTTCTGTACCGGTTTCACAAGTTTTATTGTTCCCGCGTTATGGAATGGATGTAACTCTTGCCCATCCAAAAGGATATGAACTGCCACAATGGGTAATTGATAAAGCAAAATTAAATGCTGAGATGCGTGGTGGAACCTTTAAAGTAACAAACAATGAAGAAGAAGCTTATAAAGATGCTGATTATGTGATTCCAAAAAATTGGGGTAACTGGGTCACAAATCCCGGCAAAGACGTTATTGATGATCTTTTAACAGCTAATAAAAGTTGGAAATGCACAGAAGAAAAAATGGCTCTTGCCGGTAGAAATGTAAGCTATATGCATGCCCTTCCTGCAGATCGTAAAAATGAAGTGGAAGATAGTGTGATCGATGGAATTCATTCCATCATTTATGATGAAGCTGAAAATAGAATTCATACATCAAAAGCTATTATGCAGCTCACAATGAGTGGAAAATAGATAAGCCAATCAAGTATAGATAACACTAACATAAAATTTGGTTGACATGAATAATGGATTTTTTTGGAATTGGGATATTAAAAATTGAAAGAGGTACAGGTATGAAAAGCGAAGTTACAATTGATGTTATGCTGAAACGCATCTATGAAATGCGCAGATTATCTTGTATCTTCATTTCTAAAAACAATTAACTAAATTCACTATTCCCAATTATTTGAAATGATTCGATTTATATTGTATCATTTATCTTAATATTAAATTAAAAATAATTAATTTTATAAATAAGGAGATTAAAATGAGAACTAACAAATTTTTAGGTAGAGATTGGATAAGTCCGGAAATAGATTATACGAAAGAAGAATGGGAAACCTTGCTGCGATTAGCAGAGGAACTGAAAACCCGTTATGCATTGAATGAAGACACCTCACATATTCTTAAAAATAAAACACTTTATACAATGTTTTTTAACAGTTCGCTAAGAACTCGAAGCACATTCGCTGCAGGAATCCAACAGCTTGGTGGTTTTCATGTAGACCTTGAACCGGGGAAAACATACACTCCTGCCCGTAAAGGATTTGAAGTTCCTTATAAAACTGAAAGGATTTGTGATGTTGCTCAAGTTCTTAGTAGAACAGGAGATGCGTTGGCGATCAGAATGTATGGAAAACCATCTCAGTGGATCTATGGATTTGCTCATGAAACGATGAAAGAATTTGCTCACTATTCAGATATTCCTATTATCAACATGGAATGCGATAAGTATCATCCATCTCAAGCACTGGCAGATATGCTTACGATTAAAGAAAAATTTGGTGGGTTCAAGAAGAAAAAATTTGTAATAAGCTGGGCATATTCAGGCTCAACATCAAAACCTTTTGCAGTTCCACAAAGTCTGGCATTGGCTCCTTCCCTATTGGGAATGGATGTAGTTCTAGCTCGACCAAAAGGATTCGAACTTGATCCTGAAGTAACTAAGCAGTGTCATGCATATGCAGCTCAAAACGGTAGTACTTTTGAAGAAACAGATGACATGGAAGCTGCTTTTGAAGGCGCCCATGTTGTTTATCCAAAATCTTGGGGTGCTCTTCCTTATTTTGCTGAAATGGGTGCAAATGGGAAAAAGATCAAAGAAGAAAATCTGGATGGTATGAAAGATCTTTTTGAAAGTAATAAGCACTGGATCTGTGATGAAAAGAAAATGAAACTAATCGATAAAAACGGAATTTATATGCACTGCCTTCCCGCTGATAGAGACATGGAAGTTACTGATGCTGTTATTGATGGACCACAAAGTGTGGTTTATGATCAAGCAGAAAACCGTCTTCATGCTCAAAAAGCTGTAATGACATTACTTATGGGTGGAAGACTTTAGAATTGATAATTGAAGATTGAGAAATTGAAGATTAAATATTTTTGATTTTTAGAGGAGATAATATGCAAATAGACATGAAAGGTAAAGATGTAATTTGTACTCAAGAACTTAGCGTTGATGAGATAAATGCATTACTAAAATTAGCCAAAGAGATGAAAGCAGATCGTTATGGAGATAAATATAATCAGCTAATGAAAGATCAGACATTCCTGATGTTCTTTTTCAACCCATCACTCAGGACCAGAATTTCTTTTGAAGCTGCAGCTACTGAATTGGGTGGACATGCACAATTCCTTGAGCCAAAAACTATGCGTTTGAAGAAAACCAGTAAAGGTGTGGAAGTTCAAGCGGGAGAAACTATCGAAGATGCAGCACAAGTATTGGATAGATATGCTACCGGAATGGGAATTAGAATTCTGGAAACTTCCGTGGAAAACTATGGTGATGGTAATGCTATTTTACGTGAATATGCCAGATGGATGGATGCTCCAATTATTAATATGGCAGACGATAAATATCATCCTTGTCAGGGGCTTTCTGATGTTATGGGAATGCAGGAACATAAAGGTGACCTGAAAGGAAAAACCATACTTATGACCTGGGCACATGGAGATCTTGCTCGTTCTTACTGCTCTGTTCATGAGAACCTGCTCATTACTTCACGATTGGGAATGAATGTGAAACTTGCTTTCCCAAAGGGTTATGATCTTCCAGAAGAAGAAATAGCAAAAGTGAAAGCAAACTGTGAGGCTAATGGAACAACTTTCGAAATAACAAATGACCCTGATGCCGGTTATACAGATGATGTGGAATTTGTTTATTCACGAAACTGGTTTGGTCCCGATTTTTATGAGATCGGTAAAGAAGCTGAAATTGCCAGAGCAAGTAAAATGACTGACTGGATCTGCAATCAAGAAAGAATGGATCGCACAAAAGATGCTTTATACATTCATCCAATGCCCGTTGATAGAGGCAAAGAAGTTACAGATGAAGTTGCAAGTGGTCCTAATTCTATTATTACAGATATTGCAGAGAACCGATTGCATACACAAAAAGCAATTATGGCAATGACGATTGCTGGAATGAAGGTAGAAGTTTAATATAAATTTGGAGAATAATAATGAATACTGAAAAGAAAAAATTAGTAGTAATTGCACTTGGTGGAAACGCTATCAAACAAGCACATGAAAAAGGAACCTCCGAAGAGCAATTTAAAAATGTAGAAATAACCTGCGAACAACTTGTAAGAATGAATGCTCTGGGGTATAAATTGATCATCACACATGGCAATGGCCCACAAGCAGGAGATCTGCTAATTCAACAGGAAGAGGGGAAAAAACTTGTTCCACCAATGCCAATGGATCTCGTAGGTGCAATGACCCAAGGTCAGATCGGCTACATGTTCCAGAACACTCTGCAAAATTACTTTATGCAAAAGGGAAAGAAAATTCCTATTACAACTGTGGTAACTCAGGTGTTGGTAAAAGAAGACGATCCCGATTTTAATGATCCGAGTAAACCTGTTGGTCCATTCTATACAGAAGCAGAAGCAATGAAACTTAAAGAAGAAAAGGGTTATATTGTAAAACTGGTTAAACCAAATGTAGAAAAACCATGGAGAAGAGTTGTTCCATCTCCCGAACCTATCGAAATTGTGGAATCCAATTGTGTACAGGCTCTCATCGATGCTAGAGCAATAGTTATTGCGTCAGGTGGCGGTGGCATTCCGGTAATGAAAAAATCCGATGGAACTTTAGCAGGATTAGAAGCTGTCATTGATAAAGATAAAGCAGGTAATGTGCTTGCTCAAGAAGTAAATGCAGATATCTATCTTATACTTACAGATGTGGAAAATGCCAAAATCAATTTTGGTAAACCAGAAGAAAAATCACTTGGAAAAATTACCGTTGCTGAAGCTGAAAAATACTTGGCAGAAGGACATTTCCTAGCCGGTAGTATGGGGCCAAAAGTTACAGCTGCAATCAGGTTTGTAAAAGCCGGTGGTGAAAAATCGATAATTACTTCCTTATCAAATGCTGTTAATGCTTTAGAAGGCAAATCAGGGACAATTATTGTGAAGTAAAGAAAGATGCAAAAAGAAAAAGAGACAAAGAAACAAAGATGCAAAGAAGCAGAGAAACAAAGAGATTGAATTAATGAGTGGAGTGAATTTAAAATATGGGAATAAAGACATTTAGAGATTTGCTTATCTGGCAAAAAGGAATGCAGTTGGTTAAAGAAGTATACAAATTAACCAGAACTTTTCCTAAGTCAGAAGATTTTAACCTTTCATCACAAATGAAACGTGCATCTGTCTCTATTCCCAGTAATATTGCTGAAGGCTTTGGTCGCAGTACTAAAAAGGATTTCCAACGCTTCCTTTATATTGCTCTTGGCTCAATTTTCGAACTTCAGACTCAGATTCTAATTTCATATGAACAAGATTATATTAATCAACAACAATTTGATTCAATAAATGAATTAACTAGGGAAGCGGAAAGAATGTTGTGTTCATTTATGGATTCCAACCGAAACATAATAGAACAATCAAAGTAAGTCTTTGAGTCTATGGGTCTCAGTATCTTTGAATCTTAAATAAAAGGAGAAAAAAATGAAAAGAAATAAAGAACAAGTACTGGCAAACACAATACAAAGATGTAAGGAGAAAAACATCCTTCTTCCTACATATAAACAGATGAGAAATCCAGAATTAATACCGGAAAAAGTTAAAAAAGAACTTGAAAATGTAGGAATGTGGGATCTTAATTCACTAAACCTTTTTCGTTTAACCTGGAAGAATGAACCAAGATTAGATGGAGGAGGATTTGGAAAAGTTAACTTTGTGGAATTACCAAAAGAGATTACCGGTGTAGATGCCAGAATAATGGTTCTAATAGGTAAATTCTTCCCAACCGGTGCTCATAAAGTTGGAGCTACTTTCGGACCTCTCGTAGAAAAATTAGTTCATGGTGAATTTGATCCAACTACTCAAAAAGCATTATGGCCATCAACGGGAAATTACTGTCGGGGTGGAGCTTATGATTCTTATCTTTTAGGTTGTGAATCCATTGCTGTGCTGCCGGAAGAGATGAGCCAGGAAAGATTCGATTGGCTTCATGAAGTTGGAGCCGAAGTTTTTGCAACTCCTGGAAGTGAAAGTAATGTAAAAGAAATTTATGATAAAGTTAAGGAACTTAAAGCCGAGCGTGGCGATGACATTGTTAACCTTAACCAATTTGATGAGATCGGAAACGCTGTTTGGCATTACGCTGTTACAGGTCCGGCAATGGAAGAAGTGTTCAATCAAGAGAAAAATGAAAATGACAAATTCGCCGGTTTATTCCTAACTCAAGGCTCTGCTGGAACACTTGGCAGTGCAGAATATCTTCGTGAAGTTTATCCAACTTTTAAGGTTTGTGCAGGTGAAGCTCTCCAATGCCCAACTTTACTTCGTAATGGCTATGGTGCCCATAGAATCGAAGGTATCGGAGACAAACATGTGCCGTGGATACATAATATTAAAAATATGGATATGGTCGCTGCTATTGATGACCAGCCAAATATCGATATCATGAGATTATTCAATTCTGAAACCGGGCATAAATATCTCCTTGAAAAAGGCGTTTCTCAAGATATTATCGATAAATTAGATCTACTTGGAATTTCATCAATCGCCAATATTATGGGTGCGATCAAAATGGCTAAATACTACGAAATGACAGAAGACAAAGTATTATTTACCGTAGCAACAGATTCAATGGAAATGTACAATTCCAGAATGAAAGAAGAACTTGAAAACCGTGGAGAATTTACTCACGAAGATGCTGCAGTTGTTTATTATCGCGATCTTATGGACATCGGAGTCGATAATATGATCGAAATGAACTATTATGAAAAGAAACGTATGCATAACTTGAAATACTTCACTTGGATCGAACAGCAAGGCAAAACAGTAGAAGAACTTGATGCACAATGGTATGATGAAAACTATTGGAAAGATCAGTTCGGAAAAGTAAATGAATGGGATGAAAAAATCACAGAATTTAACAATAAGACAGGACTGAATAAAAAGTATGAATAAAAAATGATTCTCCGTCAGTTCGAAAGAGCTGATGGAGATGTAATTCCAGTTAGGAGGTCTTATGAGGTTTGACAAATTCGTACAACCCAAAAATTTAAAGACAGCGTTAGAAATACTTAAGAAAGATCCAAAATCAGTAATTCTTGGTGGTACTACTTTCTTACGGATATCTGATAAAAATTATTCAACAGGAATTGATCTCTCAGCTCTTGGCTTGAAGTATATTAAAGAAGTAGGTGATCAAATTGAAATTGGAGCTTACACTTCACTTAGAACTTTAGAGACTGACCCGATTATAAACAAATATTTTGGGAAACTAGTACCAAAGTCACTCGAAAACCTTATAGGCGTTCAATTCAGAAATAATGCCACGATCGGTGGAGCAATTTTTGGCAGGCTAGGATTCACAGAAATTATTACAGCTTTACTTGTTCTGGATTGCGAACTTGAATTTGAAGAAAACGGTATTGTCCCTTTTAGTGATTTTATAGCAAACTGGAATATCAAACGAGACATTCTTAAAAAAGTAATTATAAAGAAAAACAAGGGTAGAAGCTCATATCAAATGATGCGTAATTCCAGCTCAGATTTTACGATCTTATCTGTAGCAGTTTCCAATTTTGACAAAATTAGGATTGCTGTTGGAACTCGTCCTGCTATAGCAACATTATCAATTAAAGCTGCTCAGTTAATTAATTCCGATAAGAATAAAATTGAAGAAGCAGCCAATTTAATTGCAGAAGAATTTAAGTTTGGAAAAGATTTAAGAGCAGAAGGTAAATATAGAAAAATGATCGCACCGGTTCTTGTAAAACGTGCTCTGCAGGAGGTTCTAAAATGAAACTTAAATTAAATATTAATAATAAATTTTATAATACAAATATTGATGGAGATGAATCTCTTTTAGATATTCTTAGAAAGATTGGATTTAAAAGTGTAAAAAAAGGCTGTGATACAGGAACTTGTGGTGTTTGTTCTGTACTAATTGATGGGAAGCCAACTCTCTCTTGTCAATTCCTAGCTGCAAGAGCAAAAGATGTTAAAATTACAACCGTGGAAGGTTTGGGTAAACAGGCTGACGAAATAGTTGACTTGATTGTTAGCGAAGGTGCCGATCAATGTGGGTATTGTGGACCTTCATTGGTTCTCACAACTTATGCCATGAAAAAAGAATTGAAGAATCCAACCGTAGAAAAAATTAATCATTATCTTACAGGAAATCTCTGTCGTTGCAGTGGTTATGAGGGACAACTCCGTGGTATAAAAAAATATATGGGGGTGAAATGATGAAATTTAAAGAAGTTAACCATTCAATCCCAAAAGTAGACGGAAGAGGTTTATTAAAAGGAGCCTCTGCTTACACAGATGATCTTGCAGTTGATAGTGCACTGATAATTAAATTACTTAGAAGCCCATATGCATTTGCAAAGATAAAAACAATTGATACAAAGAAGGCTTTAAAAATTGAAGGAATTGAGTGTATTCTTACTTACAAAGATGTTCCGCGTATTCCAATCACTAGAGCTGGTCAAGGTTATCCAGAGCCATCTCCAAAAGATAAATTCATCTTAGATAATTATGTGCGTTATGTAGGTGATGAAGTTGCAATTGTAGCCGGAACAACAGAAAAAGTAGTTGATGATGCAATTAAACTCATTGAAGTGGATTATGAGGTGCTTGAACCTGTTCTTGATTTTGAGAAAGCCGAAGGTAATAAGTCTGTAATTCATCCTGAGAAAGAAATTTACTCTATGTTCCCATTAGGATTAGACGCAAAAAACAATATTGCTTGTAGTTACATGGATACGATGATAGTGGGAGATGTTGAAAAAACTTTATCTGAATGCGATTATGTAGTAAGTGAAAGATATTACACTCACGCTCAACAGCAAACAGCAATGGAGCCACACACCTCAACTGCCTATATTGATGTGCAAGAGAGATTAAACATTATCACTTCTACACAAAATCCATATCACACGCGCCGTATTATTGGTGAAGCTTTAGGAAAACCTCTGCGTGATATTAGAGTTATTAAACCAAGAATTGGTGGTGGATTTGGTGCTAAACAGCAAGTTCATAATGATCTTTTTACAGCAATTGTAACGTTAAAAACGGGTAAACCATCCAAGTGTTTTTACACAAGGAAAGAGGTGAATGAAAGTACTTTTACACGTCATCAGATGAGAATTGATATCCAATTAGGAGCCGATAAAGACGGAAATCTCCATGCATTTGACATGCACATTCTTTCTAATACCGGAGCTTATGGAGAACATTCACTCACGACATTTATGGTTGCCGGTTCTAAACTTCTTCCTATGTACAATAAAGCTGAAGCTCTTCGCTTTGAAGGTAAAGTAGTTTACACAAATAAATGTTCTGCCGGAGCTTATCGTGGTTATGGAGCAATTCAAGCTAATTTCGCTGTTGAATCTGCAATGTGTGAGTTAGCTGCTAAATTAAAAATGGATCCCGTAGAATTGAGGTTAAAAAACTGTATCGGTGAGGGTGAATCTTCACCAGTTTTTAGTGTAATGGGAGAAGGTGGAGAAGGCATTGCTCAAGTTATGGAAAGCTGTAAATTAGATTACTGCATTGAGCGAGGAAGAAAATTAATAAAATGGAATAAGAAATATCCTTCTAAGCAAATTACTCCAAATAAGATAAGAAGTGTAGGAACCGCAATTGCAATGCAAGGTTCTGGGATTCCACTCCTGGATATGGGTGCAGCTGTTTTAAAATTAAATGACGATGGATTTTTCAATTTGCTGGTAGGAGCTACAGACTTAGGGACAGGAAGCGACACAGTTCTTTCACAGATAGCAGCGGAAGCTATTGGTGTTCCAGTTGATAGAATAGTAATAACATCTTCTGATACAGATACAACACCTTATGATGTTGGTGCATACGCATCCAGCACAACATTTGTCTCGGGTAATGCTGCCAGAAAAGCAGGCTTAAATATGAGAGCAAAACTCATTGAAGAAGCCGCTAGAGCTCTGCATGTAGTTCATAAAGATGATGTAATTTTTGAAGATTGCACATTCAAAATTAAGGATAGTAACGAATCGATCACATTAAAAGAACTATCTGAAGGCTTGTATTATAAATTTGGTGCTGACATGAAACAACTAATAGCTTCAGGATCTAATACAAGTCCAAAATCTCCACCTCCATTTATGGCTGGTTTTGTAGAAATTGAGCTTGATATAGAAACTGGAAAAATTGATATCCTGGATTATGTTGCTGTAGTTGATTGTGGAACTACTATTAACCCAAATCTGGCAAAAATCCAAGTTGAAGGTGGAATCCTGCAAGGTATTGGAATGGCAATGTATGAAGATGTAATTTACTCTAAAGATGGTAAAATGCTGACAAATAACTTTATGAAATACAAAATTCCAACTAGAAAAGATGTAAAAAAGATCACTGTAGAATTTGCAGAAAGTTACGACCCTGCAGGTCCTTACGGGGCAAAATCTGTGGGTGAAATTGGAATTGACACACCACTTGCCGCTATTGCAAATGCTATTTATAATGCTGTAGGTGTAAGAATTCGTTCGGTTCCATTAACACCTGAAAAAATCCTGAATGCAATTAAGAATAAATAGAATATTTAAAAATTGGAGTAAATAATGAAACAAGAAAACAAATACTATTTTGAATGCACAACTTGCGGTACAAAATATGAACAAGATGAAGTTACATACCTCTGCCCCTCTTGTGAGAAAGAAAACACACCCGATATCCCTCCTAAAGGAGTTTTAAAAACTTTATATCATTATGGAAAGATCAAAAATTTAGCAAAATGGCATAAACTTTTCGATAAATTAAAAGCAAAAGAGTATCGGGAACTTTTACCAATTGATTCCGAGCGTAGTCTATCCTGGCTTAAGGTTGGTAAAACACCTCTTTATGAAATTTCATCTGATTCAATATCCAATTTCAAGAAGGGATCAAAAAGTAATTTTAAGATATTACTTAAAGATGATTCTCAAAATCCGACTTTTTCTTTTAAGGATAGGGCGTCTGAACTGGTTTGTGCATTTGCTAAAGAACAAGAAATAGATACAATTGTTGCTGCCTCAACTGGAAATGCCGGATCATCGTTAGCTGGTATTTGCGCTTCACAAAATCAAAAGGCAATTATTTTCGCACCAGCTTCTGCACCAAAAGCTAAACTTACACAAATTTTGATGTACGGAGCTCAGCTTATTCCCGTTGACGGCACTTATGATGATGCTTTTGATCTAAGCATTGAAGCAACAAAAAAGTTTGGCTGGTACAATAGAAACACTGCTTACAATCCGTTCACAATTGAAGGCAAGAAGATTGTATCTTTTGAAATATTCCAACAAATGAGACAACAAATTCCGGATCGGATTTTTGTACCGGTTGGAGATGGTTGTATAATATCCGGTGTGTTCAAAGGATTTGAAGATCTATTAAAATTAGGGCTCATTAAAAAAGTGCCTACTATTGTTGCAGTTCAATCTGAAAAAAGTGACAACATAGTTCGTAATCTTGAAGGTGATGAGTTTGTTATCAAATCAAGTACAACGATAGCAGATTCTATTGCTGTTGATATTCCCAGAAATTATTGGATGACCAAAAAATTTATGAAAGAATATAATGGAGAATCGGTTATAGTAAGCGATGAAGAAATAATTTCTGCTTCAAAAGTGCTTAGTGAAAATACTGGAATCTTCTCTGAACCTGCAGCAGCAACAGCCTTTGCAGGAATGATAAAGTATGCAGAAAAAGAACTGATTGACGAAAATTCTAAAAATGTAATTTTATTAACAGGTAGTGGTTTAAAGGATCTTAATTCAGTTCAAGGAGTTATTTCTATTCCTAAACCGATTAAGAAACTAGATGAATTGTAAAACAAGACTCCGATCTTGCTTCATCTCGATATCGGAATGTCGAGTTACAAGAAGCAGATAAAAAAACGGAATAAATTCTTAACGTTATAACGTTAATTATCCTTTTGAAAAAATAGGAGGAAATTATGGCAACGTTCACAAAGAGAGCAACGGTTTATTTCGATCCTGAAATCCATCGTATTCTTAAGCTGAAAGCATTGGATACAAATCGATCAATTTCCGATATTGTTGATGAAGCAATTCGACTTGAACTTGCTGAGGATGCAAAAGATCTACAAACTATCAAAGAAAGAGAAAAGGAGTCAACAATCACTTACGAAGAATTAATAGCAGATTTAAAGGCTCATGGCAAAATATAAACTGAAATTTGCTACATCTGTGAAAAAAGATTTCCGAAAGATCCCCAACAATGATGTCTCAAAAATCCTGAAGCTAATCAATTCCTTATTAGATGATCCTTATCCAAAAAATGTAAAAAAACTATCTCATCAAAATAAATTTAGAATTCGCTACCTGAATTATAGGATATTATATAAAATTATCAATAATGAATTAATAATATATGTACTTAAGATTTCTCACAGAAAAGATGTATATAAATAGTGTAAAGTGAGACTCCGATCTCGCTCTTTCTCGACACTGGAATGTCGAGTTACATTAAATCGAGGTATTTATGAAATGTGTTAAAAAATTTGATGCCATACCAAAATTGGATGGATCATGGAAATTTATAGATGACTATTCTTATGATGATATGTTACATGGACAACTGCTTTATTCTACATGTCATCATGGTTATATAAAAAAAATAAAATTCCCCGAAAACTATAACCTCTCTGAATTCACAATGGTTTCACCCAAAGATATTACGGGTGATAATATTGTTCCAGAACCTGTTTGTGATCAGCCCTTTATGGTTGATAAAGAAGTTATGCATTATGGTCAGGTGATTATGGGAATTGCGCATCCAAACCGCAAATTGCTCCTAAAATTTATTAAAGAAACAAAAATCGAATATGAAGAACTTCCTGCCATAACCGATATAAAAGAGTGTCTGGATAACGAAGAAAATCATTTTGGTAAAGAGACAATCATAGATCACAGAACGAAGAAAGAACCGAAAGCAGAATGGATACATCATCATAATGTTTATTACACCCCACATCAAGAACAGGCTTATTTGGAACCTCAAGGTGTAATTTCTGTTTACGATCCCAAAGCAAATTCAATGTTCGTTCTGATAAGTGCTCAATGCCCATTCTTCGTGAAAAGTGGTGTGGAAGCCATAATGGGAGATGCTGTTAGTGAGGTGATCATTGAGTCTCCGGAAGGCATTGGTGGTGCATTTGGCGGGAAAGAAGATTTCCCAAGCTTATTTGCAGGAATCAGTTCATTATTGTCTTACAAAAGTGGAAAACCTGTTAAAATGATTTTAGAAAGAGTAGATGATATTCAGATAACAACAAAGCGCCATCCTGCTAGAGTAGAATTGGATACATGGACAGACCCAATTACTAAAAAGATAAAGCGCTGTAGAATAGATTACAGAATTGATGCAGGCGCGTATCAAACTTTATCACCGGTAGTTCTGGCTCGTGGAGTACTGCATTCGATAAGCGGATATTCTGTTCTCGATACCTTTATCCGTGGTCGTCTTTTCAAAAGTAACACTCCTTCCAATGGTGCATTCCGCGGATTTGGCGTTCCTCAGGCATTAGCAGCAATGGAAGCTCATATTGATAGGATCGCTGCTGATTTGAACATCGATCCTTATGAATTTAGGAAGATAAATCTTTTCAGGATCGGTGACGAATTCCCCACTACCCAGAAAATTGTAGAAGAACACCTTTCTGATTGTTTGGAGCGAGTTATTCAAAAATCGGATTATCACAAAAAAGTAATAGAATTCGCAGAATGGAATAAAACACATAAAGATAAAAAAGGTATTGGAATTGCTATTGGTTATCACGGTGGTGGCTATACCGGAAATGGTGAAAAGGTACTTGATTCTGAAGTAAAGGTGATTATTGATAAAGAGGCACAAGTAAAAATATTTGTTGCAAACACCGATATGGGACAAGGTGCTCATACAACTTTAGCTCAAATGTTTTTTGAAGCAATCGAACACCCTCGTGAAAAATGCTGGGTACAGCTTCCCAACACTAGCAAAACCCCAAATAGTGGACCTACAGTAGCATCTCGCACAATTTATATTATTGGGAATCTCTTAAGAAAATTTGCTTTCCAAATAAAAGACGAACTTAAATTTAAAAATCTGGAAGAGTATGTAAAAACTCATCAAAATGAATTTCCAAAGGAATTCCATAAGAAATTTGTACCCGATAAATCTGTGATCTTTGACGAAGATACAAATGTGGGGATAGCTTATAAAGATTATTCTTGGGCAGCATGTGTAACCGAAATTTTGTTCCGTGCAGATACATACAAAATTGATCTGAAGAAAAGTTGGAATGTGATGGACGTTGGAAAAGTTGTGAATGAAAAGATCGCAATGGGACAGGCTGAAGGCGGGATAACGCAGGGCTTGGCTTACGGCTTAAGTGAATTCTTCTATAAACCAGGATTTGGACGGGCAAATGGATTCACAGGTTATACACTGCCAACATCTCTTGACCTTCCGGAAATGAACATTGAATTCATACATACAGACAGCGAAATTGCTAAGGGATTGGGTGAGATTCCAATGGATTTTCCCGCACCTTCTGTAAGAAATGCATTCCATAATGCTACCGGAGTTTTTGTTGATGAATACCCAATGATCCCGGAACGATTGTTTAAAGCTTTGGAGGAAAATAAATGAAAATATCATTCACACTAAATAAACAAGCAGTAACCATTGATGTAGAACCGATGAAGCGATTATTGGATGTGTTACGAGAAGACTTTAATCTACTGGGAGCAAAAGAAGCATGTGGTGAAGGTGAATGTGGAGCTTGTACTGTCCTTCTAAACGGTGAGCCTGTAACAAGCTGTATTCTCAACGCTGCTCATGCCGATGGAAGTGAAATAGAAACAGTAGAAGGAATTTCCCAAACTGAATTAGGCAAACTAATTATCGATTGCTTCGATGAGACAAACGCAGTGCAATGCGGATTTTGTTTTCCTGGTTTTTTTATCAGTTCCTACCATTACATAAAAACTGATGGAGAAAAAGACCTAAACAAGATTAAGACAGCTTTGTCAGGAAATATCTGCAGATGCACAGGATATGAGAAGATTTTCGAATCGGTAATGCTGGCTTGTGAAAGAGCAAATTAGATTATTCTTGGGAATGAAAATTGCAACATTAGTAACTAATTAAAGTGAGAAGGAAATTAGCATGAAATTTATTAAGCCAAAAGATATTGAAAATCTGTATGACACATTAGATACTACGGAACAGCAATATTTACTCGCTGGTGGAACAGATATAAATGTACAGATAAATAATGGAATTATTCGCGACCCTAATATTATTTACATAAGCCACCTTAAAGAACTTTCGGGAATCGAAGAAACAAATGATGAAATACTAATTGGCTCTACAACCAGTTTTAAAGATGTTATAGAATCACGAATCATAAAAAAATATTTTCTCCTTATGTATAATTCACTCCAAAATTTTGCTTCTCCACTAATACAGACTTCAGCAACAATTGGAGGAAATATTGCTAATGGTTCTCCAACTGCTGATGTGATTCCAATATTATTAGCACTTAATGCAAAACTTTTAATCTGTTCAAAATCTAACAAGCGTGAAGTTCCATTAAAAGATTTTTTTACAGGTTATAAGAAAAACGTAATGAAAAATAATGAACTTATTACAAAGATCATTATCAATAAAAATGCTGAACAAAAATATCAAACTTATTATCAGAAAGTAGGATCTAGAAACTCGTTGGCAATTGCTAAAGTTGCTGTTGCTGGTATTAAAAAAGTAGTAAAAGAAAAGATAATAGATATTAAACTTGCTGTAGGAAGTTTGAATGAATATCCACGTAGGTTATTCAAAGTTGAAGAATATGTTACTGGAAAAAGATTAACTGAGATTGATTTTGAAAAAGTAGAAGAACTACTTAATAGCGAGATCACTCCAATATCAGATTTTCGCTCTGACAAAGAGTACAGGTATCATGTCTGCGTAAACTTGATTCGTACATTTTTAAATGAATAGGATCATTGAAACTCACTTTTGGATAATCGAGACAAAACAATTCTTAACAAATAGAGGTAGATAAAATGGCCAGAAATAATTATTCCTATGAGAAGTATCAAAGAGAATTAGCAAAGAAAAAGAAGAAAGAAGCCAAACGTCAGAAGAAATTAGATAGAGCTGCCGGTATTGTAGAAGAAAAATCGGAAAGCATCAACGAAGATGAAAAAAATGCTGAGAATGAGACTCACGAAGAAGAAACTGATATAGAGGAAAGTTAATAGATTCCCCTTAAATATTTCACAACATTTTTTAAAAATAGATTTTAAGGAAAACAATCTAGGTGGCAGATTATGAGAGAAGAAAGCGATTTAAAATTAGCCGTACTTATTGACGCAGATAATATTCCCTATTCAAACATAAAGGGAATGCTGGATGAGATCGCGAGATTTGGTACTCCAACCATAAAGCGGATCTATGGAGATTGGACGAAGCCAACTGTTTCCGGTTGGAAACCGGCTTTACTTAAACATGCTATAACACCAATTCAACAATATAGTTATACAACTGGGAAAAATGCCACGGACTCTGCTATGATCATTGACGCAATGGACATTTTGCATAGTGAGAAAGTGGACGGATTTTGTCTTGTTTCCAGTGATAGTGATTTTACGAGATTAGCAATAAGACTACGTGAATCAGGTATGGTGGTTATTGGAATCGGTGAAAAGAAAACTCCTCAACCTTTTATAGCAGCCTGTAACAAATTCATATATATTGAAATTATTAGTGCTTTGGAAATTTCTAAGGAAACTCCTAAAACCACTCCCTCTTCTGTACGTAAAGCAGACGTTGATACGATCAATAATCAATTTATCCAATTGTTAAGATCTTCGATCGATGATCTGGCTGATGATGATGGATGGGCATTCCTGGCTGCTGTTGGAGCTTTGATAAATAAAAAGAAACCTGATTTTGACCCTAGAAATTACGGTTTCACCAAACTGACTCCACTTATGAAATCATTATCTAAACATTTTACCGTTGATGTAAGAGAAGTTGAAAATAAATCTCATATTAAACATATTTATGTGAAGAATATAAGAAAAATAACTTCCCGCAAGAGATGAATTCTAGATTCACAAGAATAACGACTTTTTCAAATTTCTCATTTAACATTCCAAATTACTCTAACGTCTGCCTCACCCTGCTGTCCCTCTCCAGAAGAGAGGGAACATAAGAAAGTGTGAAAGAATTTATAGTTATTTTTTTCTCCCTGCTTTTCTCCGATCATTTCAAATTTATAATTTCAAATTTCACATTCTTATTTGCTTCTAAACTTTTTTATTATTGACAGTTAGATTTTAGTTTTGCAGTTTAGAATATGTTT
>Ga0307988_1000743_pt1 | contig 20981 bp, 15 predicted proteins | sample EllFjometagen183_FD_203166 | JGI IMG/M metagenome (GOLD analysis project Ga0307988, IMG submission 203166) | Marine microbial communities from Ellis Fjord, Antarctic Ocean - #183 | ecosystem: Environmental > Aquatic > Marine > Unclassified | place: Southern Ocean | collected 2014-10-08 | reverse complement strand
TAATTATATACCTCTTTTTAGAAATTGGCGTACTATTTTTAGTACTAAGCCAAGACAATTTTAAGCCGGACAAGTAAATTTTCCCAATTTATCCCACGTCTAAAGACGCGGGTGTTCTTGGGTGGGTGATAAATTATCCTTTTCACCTGCCTTAACATAGCTTCCTATTACTTTAACATCAATCTCGAACCCTCGGTTTTCATGTTCATACAAAAACTCAATTTCAATATCACGTTTATAATGAACATAGATGCGGATTATATCTCCAAGTTCTACTCCATTTTCTGCCATAAAATCAGTAGATACCATGCAATACGGCAAATCATTTTTCTTTGAACCCAAAGAAGACTCGTCATAGCCATCCAGATATTCGGTTTCTACTGAATTGCTAAAATAGAATTCAGGCGATTTAGCAATACTATTTGTTTGAACTACTGTTGAAGCAACAAAAGAGACCTTTGGTGACTATAAGCTTTTATTTTATCAGTTTTTTGTTATAATAATTCTGCGACTACTAAAGGTCTGCACAATAAACTATAAATAGGATATTTATGAAAAAAGTAATTATACCGGTTGTCATTTTCTTTATAATAGTTATCGGAGGCATTTCTTTTGCAGTCGCTGACAGTTATGCAAAAACTCAGTATGGAAAAGATACTATGTTTCATATCATGACTTTAAGTGATGGCGGAATTTTAACCGCCCAATATAAAGATGTTAAAACACAGGTAACGGGTAGAAATACTCAAAAATTTTACTCAGTAATTTCTGTTTTTGAACTAAAGCGACTTTATACTAAACCTGATTGGGATGCAGAAGACGCTGTTTATCTCAATTTCTCAGATGGAGCAGAATACATAGTGGCATTGGATCCATCAGTTAATGACGGAGTTTTTATCATATACTCTTACAAAAACAAAACTATTTATTTCAAAGTCAGTGGATACAACACTATGAGCTGGGTTAAAAAAGCTGTCTCCCCTTCAGGCATTTATAGTACTAATGAAGTTATTTCTAATTAGACTAAAATAATATATTTAACAAATGGCCCTTTATCTTTTAGAAAATGGGCCATTTGTTAAATATATTATTTTAATTTTTTATCGCTATTTATCTAAACCAGATATATATACAAAACAAGATGAATAATGCAGCCCCGGCAATAAATATCATGGCAATTCCAAGAGCTACAAACATTGCCCTGAACATCATGACTCGAGTTTCTTTTTTAGTAAGAGGTGCAACATTTGCATATTGATTCTGAATTGGCTTTTTATTCTCATGATAAGGTGAATTAAAACGTCTTCTTTTTGGAGTATATCCAAAACCAAAGGTGTTTATTTGAACATCACTCATATCTGCAATTTTTCTGCCGTCGTCATCATCATACTTTTTCTTTTTCATAATCTACCTATACCCTAGTATCGCTGTTTGACAACAGCGATACTAAGAGTGCTTTTTTTAATTGTAAAGATGACATACAACTGTGTGTCCGGGTTCAATTTCCTTTTCCACTGGTTCTATTGTTTTACACATTTCCATGCAATCAGGACAACGGGTATGGAACTTACATCCTTTTGGTGGGTTTGCAGGAGAAGGTATAGACCCTTCAATTATAATTCTGTCTATATTTGCAGTAGGATCAGGTATGGGTATCGCTGAGAATAGTGCTTTTGTATATGGATGTAACGGATTCTTAAAGATATCTTCTTTTTTACTAAATTCAACCAAATCACCTAGGTACATAACACCAATTGTATCTGATATATGTTCAACAACTGATAAGTCATGTGATATGAATAAATATGTAAGATTATACTTTTCCTGTAAATCCATAAGAAGATTAATTATCTGCGCCTGGATTGATACATCAAGTGCTGAAACCGGTTCATCACAGACAATAAATTCTGGCTTTAAAGCCAATGCTCTTGCTATGCAGATTCTTTGTCTCTGTCCCCCAGAAAATTCATGAGGATATCTATCTCTATGGTAAGGCTGCAATCCGCAGTTTTCCATAATTTCAGCTATGTAGTCATTAAATTTCTCTTTAGGAACTATTTCATGTTCTCTGACAGCTTCACCAATAATTTCTCTTACAGGAAGCCTGGGTGAAAGACTTGAAAATGGATCCTGGAAAATAATCTGCATTTCAGGTCGCACAGACTGCAATTCTTTTTTAGTGTAATCAAATACTTCATTACCCTTAAATAGAACCTGTCCCGCTGATTTTTCAAAGAGTCTAAGTATGGTTCTGCCAACTGTGGTTTTTCCACATCCGGATTCACCAACAAGGCCCATTGTTGTGCCTTTTTCTATTTTAAAGGTTATACCGTCAACCGCTCTTATATATCCGACAGTTCTTTGTAAGAGTCCATCTTTGATGGGAAAATATTTTCTAAGCTTATTAACTTCAATAATATTGTTATCATCATGGTCAATAGGCTCATAATCATTATCAATTTTCAATCTTTTTTTTGCTTCCATCACAGCTTGTTTTTTGTTTATTTCAGTCATTATTATTTTTATCCTCCGAATAGAGATAACATGAAACAGCATGTGTTTCCGTCAGCCTTATTTCACATGGGAATTCACCATTACATGCAGCTATGCTTTTTTCACAGCGGTCTTTAAAGTAACAGTAATCAGGCATGTTTATGGGATTTGGAACTTTTCCGGGTATGCTGTAAAGACGATTCTGTCCTCTTTTCACTCCCGGTCTAGCAGCCATCAAACCTTGTGTATATGGATGACTTGGATCTTTAAACACTTCATATACTGTACCGCGTTCAACTATTCTTCCAGCATACATAACTACTACATAATCTGCCATTCCGGCTATAACACCAAGGTCATGTGTAATAAGCATTATGCTGGAGTTTATTTTATCCTTTAGTTCTCTTAGAATATCAAGTATCTGAGCCTGAATTGTAACATCCAGAGCTGTTGTTGGTTCATCTGCGATAATTAATCTAGGATTACAGGCTATTGCCATTGCAATCATAACTCTCTGCCGCATTCCCCCGGATAATTGATGAGGATACCTGTTATAAACAGTTTCACTGTCAGCAATACCAACCAAATCAAGCATTTCAATGGTACGTGTTTTAATAATTTCCTTTTTAGCCTTACTATGTTTTATATTATTTACAACTTTAGCTTCTTCCTCTTCACTATCATGGAATACATCCATGCTGTGCAGAGTAATAACTTCATCTATCTGTGTTCCGATTCTAAATACCGGATTCAAACTGGTCATAGGTTCCTGGAAAATCATAGAAATATTATTCCCGCGGATTTTATACATTTCATTTATAGGAGTTTTGGCTATATCATAAACCTTATCTCCTAAATCAAAACGTATTGATCCTTCTACAATCTGGCCCTGTGGTCTTTGTACAAGTTTCATAAGTGATAGGCTTGTTACAGATTTTCCACAACCTGACTCACCAACAATCCCAACTGTCTTTCCTTGTGGAACCTCGAACGAAACACCGTTTACAGCTTTGACCGTTCCCAAATCTGTAAAGAAATATGTGTGCAGGTTTTCAAATTCCACAACGTTCTTTGGATTTTTCATCTCTGTCAGGTATTCAGACTCCGGTACATTTTTACGTTTATTTATTTTTTCAAACTCTTTTGTGGTCTTTCTGTTTTCCCTGGAAATCTTATGTGACTCCCTTGCTGAAAGATAGTTTGAGTTTTTTACTTTTTTTATATCATCTTTTTCATTCATTTTATACTCCTCCTATCTTTTCATCTTCGGGTCAAAAGCATCACGCAGCCCGTCGCCAATAAAATTAAATCCAAGAACCGTTATCAGTATGCATATTCCAGCCGGAATCCAAACAAACAGATAGTTGGTCATAACATGAACATTACTTACGGCTGATATTATATTACCCCACGACGCGAATGGGAATTTTACGCCTAACCCAAGGAAACTTAAAACTGATTCAGTTAGTATAACACCACCAAGAGCAAGGGTTGCTATAACAATAAGCTGTGGTATGACATTCGGAATCAGATGTTTGAATATTCGTTTACTAACAGAAAGACCTGTAGCTTCTGTAGCAATCATAAATTCCTGTTCTCTCAAAGAAAGAATCTGGCCTCTTGTCATTCTGGCTATTCCCGGCCATCCCAGAATGGCCAGAATTATCATTAGGTACAGCATTCGAATCTGTGGATCAACCCTCAGGGCATCCAGCATAGAACCGATAATTAAAAATATTGGAAGTGATGGTATTGAATTGAAAGTATCTACAATTCTCATTATAAGATTATCAACCCAGCCACCGAAGTAACCGGCAATTCCACCTAGTATTATTCCTATTGTAACTTCGATTACAACAACGATAAAGCCGATTCTTAATGAAATACGACCACCATACATAAGACGAGTAAGAAGGTCCATTCCGTGTCCATCTGTACCCATAATGTGGGTTTTTGATGGCGACTCATAAGTATTTATTACCAGTGTGTTTTCAATCCACCGGATTGTATAGGCATTGTTTTCCCTCTCTATTGTATAAAAAGTTTCTTCGCCATTTTTTTCTATATAAGAAAATTCTGTTATCTCGTCAATTCCATTGCCAATAATTTCTTTTATTTGATCTTTAAATCCAATATCGAGAAATACATCCGGATATATTGATTCCACCAGATATCGCGAAATATTTCCATAAAGAACTTTTTCTCCGTTGACAGTGGTATATATTGACGCTTTTTCATTAGCCATGACAACTTCATAATCATTACCATCAGCTACAAACATCAATTCTTCGCCTTCTTTCATTGATGCTATTGTAAGTTCTGCATTATAGCTAAAATCATATGATGTTTTAATATCGACCGAGTCATAGTCATACCGGTTTTTAGTAGCTATTGCTAAAGGACTCAGCTCACTGGCGATAATTGTTTTCCTTTCTGCTGTTAAGAAATATGTTTTATTGTTATACTCCATACTTTCCATATCAGAATCTATAGCATCACCAAAAACTTTGCTAAAACCAGCATCAAGAGACGGATCAATTAATTCTATATTTGCATTCCCAAGGATTATTGTAGCAACAGCGGCCTCATTGGTAAGAGAAACTCTGTATAATTCCTCTCCAAGCATTTCCAAGCTATAATCTACATCCTGTGCCGCAAAAGTACTGTTACCTTTATTTGATGCTAAAACAAATTGCGACCGCGCAATCATCGGAAAATCAGTTCCATCAGTTGTAATAAACTTATATTCATCATTAACTGAGACACCGCCGAATACCTTGGACATATCCGTGTATTTTGTAAATACCTCATCTTCTTCATAAGGCATCACCCATCCGCCAAGATAGGAAAACAGAAACATTGTAATAATAAATACTGCTCCTGTTATAGCCAGTCTGTTTCTGATGAAACGTTTAAATACAAGCATCCATGGCGAAAGTATTTTTATTCTCAGATCATCATCAAGAGAAAGGCTGTTGTCCTGATTGTTATCATATTCTTCCATTGGTAATTTATCTTTTTCGTTATTATTCATCTATATGCCACCCTCACTTATTAACTCTGACACGCGGATCAACGACCGCATACAGGATATCCGCAACAAGTGTTCCTAATAATGTCAGTGCTGCTAAAAACAGCATGTAGAACATTGAGAACGGTATATCACCACCTCGCATTGCCATGTAGGCGGTTCTTCCAATTCCCGTTATCCCAAACAAAGTTTCTGTAATAAGAGCCCCTGCAAACAGTCCGGGAATGGAACCTCCAATTATTGTAACTATGGGTATCAGGGTATTTCTGAAACCATGGTAATTGATTACCCGCCTTTCAGTAAGACCTTTTGCCCTTGCTGTACGTATATAATCTGAATTTAATACTTCAAGCATATTTGTACGTGTATACCTCATCAAACCACCAATACTTACAATAACAATTGTGACAATTGGCATTACAAAATGCTTGGCAATGTCTAAAAACTGGCCCCATGGACTAAGTTGCTCATAGAACCGTCCTACGGTTCCGAACAGCTCAAACCATCCCAGATTAATTGAGAAGATGAGTTTTATAATAGTTGCGAAGAAAAAGAGTGGGAGTGATATTCCAACAAGTGCCACAACTGTGACTGCATAGTCTGTCTTACTGTATTGCTTTCGCGCTGCTAGAATACCAAGAGGTATAGCTATCATAATCTGAATAGCAAACGATATTGAACCAAGAGCAAATGAAAACCAGATTGTTTCTTTAAACTTTTGAGTAACCGGAACATTGTATAACCAACTGTCGCCAAAGTCTCCCTGGAAGATACTTCCCAGCCATCTGAAAAATCCTTTAATAATTCCTGAATCCAAACCATAAATCTGATTTAGCTGTTGTAGCCATTCTGTATAACTCTTCGAACCCGGTAAGTTTGCCCTTTCGCGGGCGATTGTCTCTACATATGATGATGGTAAACTTCTCATAAGAGTATATATAATGAACGCTACAACGAAAAGTATGACTACATTTATAAGCAGTCTTTTTATTATATAGTTGCGCAAGTAAAATCCTCTCCCTTTAGACTGTTTAGATAGTCTTGTTTTTTAATGAATCAAAGATTTGAGCCCACCACATAAGATGGGCTCAAATAAATAGTATTTTTAAACTATGGTTTGTTCAACCAGTCGTCTATTTTGTTTACTGCATTTCTAGCAGTTCAATGTCTCCGGTCCATCCCCAGAATGTTGTTATATCAGGAGTAACAGTATCCAATTGAATACGTGCTGCACTGAATATAATACAGTTCTGTCTCTGGTAAATCGGTATTTCAACAGCCCAGTCAATGATGATATCCAGACAAGCTTTATATGTAGCTTTTCTGAATGCCTGGTCAAGACTGGTTCTTGCATCGAGTATCAGTTGGTCAAGATCAGAATCCATAATGTGATAGTGATTTGATTCTGATGAACCTTCATTACCAACTATATTGTTTGAGTAGTAAATCTGATACATATCAGGGTCAATAGTTGCGCCCCAGGCAGCAGCCCACATTTCCTGTGTTCCTGCGTCAAGTTTGTCCCAAAGAATATTTGAGTCAGCTGGGTCATTAAGTATAATATTCATTCCAACTTTTTCGAGTTCTTCTTTGAACTTAGTAGCAAGTGCAAATGATGGATGATCTCCGGCTCCATCGCCAGGTACGATTATTTCATACTCTAGTTTTGCGCCTGCAGGAGCAGCTGTAAGTTTTCCACTAGTTACTGTGTAACCTGCATCTTCGAAATATCCAAGAGCAGTTGTCATAGCAACATCATATCTGTCGTCAGCTGTCATAGTGGAAGTATAAATGTCTTCTCCAGCTACTGATGTTGAGAATGCAACTTTATAGCCGTCATCAGATTTCTGAGGAGCAGCCCATGATGTGTTGGAAATCGGATAGTTAATGATTGAAGCTCTTTCGCCATAGTAGCTGTCAATTGACAAGCTTCTGTAAGCAGAAATCAAAGTAGCGAATGCTTTACGAAGGCTTTTGCTTTCATCAGATCCGATATCTCCATCTACGTTAACTGTTCCGGCATTGATACCGATGTATCCATAGCCAAGGTTGTCAACTGTATTTGTATAAATCGTATCGCCTGTTATTTCGCCATTGGAGTTGTAACCTGAAATTTCAGCAACTTCATTATTACCGAATGATGGGTCAGCGATGTCAATTGTTCCGGTTGCAACACCAGGAATCTTATCGGCATCATCAGTAACCTTAAACTGCATGTAGTATGTATAAGGTTCGCCACCGAAGTAATATTCATTGCCTTCAAAGTAAACAATTTTATTTTCGAATTTGACATATCTGTAAGGACCAGCGCCCATAGGCATTGAGGTCTTAGCCTGCATAAGGCTCATGTCGCCGAAGTCAAATCCAAATTTGTTGTTATCATAATCATATTTGCTTTCGTCACCATAATAGTGAAGAGGAGTAACCTGAACACCAAGTTTATAGATAGCACTTGCATCAAGGCCTGCTATTGTAACTTCAACCTGAGTGTCGCTAAGTTTTTTGATTCCGGCGATGTTAGGGATACCGTCATCTCCGAGTGATGGGTCTTTAGGACCTTCTTGTCTAATGAATCTGTCTTTTGCTACTGCAGAGAAAGGTTCGTTAGCTGTTTCGCCGTCTGCTGCAATTATGTCGCCTTCATAAGCTAACATAATTTCATTATAGTAATCTTCAACTGTTGGGAAACTGTCGCCTGTCAATGTCCATACTGTTCCAGAATAACTAGCTGTGTAAGTTCCTGCTTCTGTATCAGCATCACCGAATCCCCAGAGGCCCATTCCTGCCCAAATTTTCAATCTTTCCTCAGCTTTAGCCTGCTCAGGAGTAACACCAGTATAATCTAAGTAATATGCCTGATAGTTAGCCCAACAGTAATCTACGATTCCCTGAGCTCCTTCAAGCATAGCCTGCGCATTAATAGTTTCGTATGCTTCCTGCTGCTCTTTTGACCATGAGTCAGAAGCTGACCATTCATGTCCAACGCCTGCTGCATAGATGTCATCCCACAATTTATCGTATTTATCAAATACTTCGTCAGAAGTCTGTGTACGATAATTGCTCATTCCAAGAATTGGAATAGAATATAATGTGCTTGATCCAACATATCCAGGATCGGAATATACATAATATGTGAAGATAATATCATCAGCTGTTAAGTATTCGCCGTCACTGAATTGAATGTCATCACGGATTGTCCAAAGATATGTTGTTTCGTCTTTGGCTTCATCGTAATTAACTTCAATACTGGCAGGGCCGGTATAAAGATAATCAGTTCCATTATAATTGATTGTTTCGCCCTTAATTGCGTCATAAACAATCGCACCTGTTCTGTCGGTTGTCAGCAGGCCAATCTGTGTCATAGCAACTACATCGTTGTCATAACCAGTATCCGCAAAGAACGGACTGAATTTTTCACTGAATTCCAAATAACCAACTACCAATGGTGTTGTTGATCTTGGTCTTTGTGTTGGTGCTACTGTTGGAGCAACTGTAGTACCCGGTTCGTCTGTTTCAGCCGGTTCATTCTTTGTACAAGATGAAAGTATGCTTAAGAACATAACTAAAACAAGAAAGATACCCAATATTTTTAGTATCTTATTTCTTTTCATTTTACATAACCTCTTTTCTACTGTTTTATTTAAACTATTAGTCTCACTCAATTATACCACAACTTCACTTTTACAAGAATATCTTGTAGAGTGATTTATAGAATAGCTTTACTTTGATGAGTATCAATTTTTACATATTCAATTTTCATTGTCAATGAAATTATGCACACATTGCATAATTTCAATAGTATTTTTATCATAAATCTATATTTTCTAGCTTATTCCCTATCGTAATAAGCGAATATGTGAATGTGCATTCAAACAATTCCTAGTAATCAGCAATATATAAAGAATACTTTTCAAAGAAATAATCTCTAATTAATCCCCTTTTTACCATTATAGCTTTCTCTATATCTTTTGAAATATGCTATTATTTATAATAGGTTATACTTTTAACTTTTCTTCGGAAGCAAATTTTGAGAAATAGTTCCTTAAACCCTTTGAAATAAAGGGTATAGAGCGTTTGGGATTTGCCAAAAAGTGTAGTGATAAATCAACCTTTTTTGATTATTCCAAATTCTTTTTTAATTTCACCAAAAGTCATAAATTTACGGCCAATATTCAGATTGAAAATATCGTTTATATCATCGGTAACTTCATTTGCATAATCGAAAACATAGTGATTTGCATCTACATGAGTACAAGAAACTAAACGTAGGGTACTTAGAATCTTTCCTATTGAGTATTTATGGTTAAGCTTGATTTCAACAATTCTTGCAATTGTTAAAGCTATAAAGCAGATTAAAAAATGTGCATTAATATGATCTTTTCTAGAAAGAAATACAGGGCTTGCCCCTAAGTTGCTTTTGGTTATTTTAAATGATTCTTCTATTCTCCAAAGTCCCCTATATATTTCAATAATGCGGTCATCTGACTCATCAAGTTCGCTTGAAACTATTGCATAATATCCATCTAGTTGTTCATCTTGTTTTATTTTTTCTTCATTTAAAAACAGATTTTTTTCTGTATCTAATATTTCTCCGGTATTTTTATCAAACTCGATGTTAACAACATAGGCTGCAGCTCCATGGGATGTGGATTTTTGATATTTAGAACGATTTGCAATTAAGTCAATTGCTTTATTAATTACAGCTTCTCTTTGCCTTTTAGCTCGGTCTGCGTATTTTTGACTATAGAAAACAACTTGCTTTTGGTCTATCTGAATTTTCTTTTTTTTGTTTTTGCCATTTTTATATTTACCTACGGTAACATTAATGAGAGTAGGGACTACTCTAGATTTTCTTTTATAGTCTTTACCCATCCATGTATAACCTTTGTCGTTTAGAACATAAGATTTAAATTCTTCACTTGCTCCTCTTACACTTTGACTATATACATATCCATCACCAAGAATACTATTAAATGCAATATTATCACCGCTATTTAATCCCTTATCTGCAACTACTATAATTCGGTCGGTTTGATATTGTTTTTTAATAGAATTCAAAACAGGCATTAGGGTTTGAGAGTCGTGAGTATTTCCTTCGAAAAGACGATATGAGATAGGAATACCTTGTCTGTCTACGGCTAGTCCCATCTGAATAATTGGATTCGGACTATGTTCCTTTGAACACCCTTTTTTTCTAAAATCATCCTGTTTATCAATCTCGAAATAATAGTTGGTTACATCATAGTAAATGAGATCAGTTTTCCTACCATATTGTTCAACAATTTGTTCATGAATAAATTGTTGAACATCATTTCCAATCTTATTAAAATGTGTTAAGCAGTCATATACATCATCTAGTGTGAAATCAGCTTTATCGAAGAAACGATCTTTAATCTCAACAGTTGCTTTTTTTGAGCAAGGATAGAGTAGTCTTGCAAACAGCAGAACTTTCATTATGCTGTTTGAGTTAAATTTAAAATTTTCATGCCGTTGTTTATTGTTAAAAAATCTATCAAGCTGCAATTCGTGGAAAACCTTGCTAAAAACGATATGTCCGTAGTTTTTACGATTTGCATTACCTTTTTTAACTTTTGCGTCAGATCGGATTTTAATTGTCAGATAATTATCATTAGATTTTTTCTGTTCTAATTGTTTTGCGACATTGGTAAAGTGTTCAATGGGGTTTTCGTATTTTCCCATTAACTCATCAAGATATCCAATCGATTTAATTGTTTTAGTTCTTGATATACCGGATTGATCCCGGTATCCGTGAACGATTGCAATGTATGTTCTTCCGGTTTTCTTATTAAGACTTTTTTTAAGATACATGCCAACACCTCCATAAAATATATTCACTAGTAATTATATCACATATCGTTACATTACACAACCGTTAATGGCGAATATTTGACAAAAAAATATACTCAATAGTATTACTATTACTTACTTTCAGACGTTAACCATTTTAAATGTGCTTCCGAAGAAACGAAATTTATTAATATTCATCATTTCACCCCGAATGTACTTCTATTATTTCAAAAAGGTAATAAAATGAATAGAAGGGAGTGCTTAGATTTGGTATAATTATATTATTCATAGGATTCTGATACTTAAATCAGATTTCCTTTTGCGATTGGAGATAACATGATTGATGTGCTCTGGCTTGTTTTTGCATTCCTTTACGGCATGATACTTGGGAGTTTTACTAACGTATGCATCTACAGAATACCTGAAAAAGTATCACTTTGGGCGCCGCCATCAACTTGCCCAGGGTGTGGTAATCTGATTAAATGGTATGATAATATTCCGGTTTTCAGCTTCATTATCCTAGGAGCTAAATGTCGTAACTGTAAAACAAAAATTGCGATGCAGTACCCCGCGATAGAAATGCTTACGGGATTTTTAGTAGCACTTCTATATATTAAAACAGGGCTGTCTTACGATATGATTTTTCTTCCTGCAATAGTTGTTGTTCTTATTACAATTGCAGCTATTGATTACAAAACTATGATTATTCCAAATGGTACAGTAATTGCATTAATTATAATCGGAGGCCTCTATACAATAGCACGTTTGGTTTTTCCACAGGAGTTTGTTATTCAGATAACATGGCTTGAATCATTGATTGGATTTTTTGCTGCAAGTGTGCCCCTCTTTCTTGTTGCAGTTATTTCAAAAGGCGGAATGGGTGGAGGCGATATAAAACTTATGGCTGCAGCCGGTATATTTTTAGGATGGAAAGGTGTACTGGTAGCTATGACTTTTGGTAGTCTTATTGGTGCAATAGTCAGTCTTACCTTAATTGCAATGAAAATAAAAAAACGCAAAGATCTTATTCCCTTTGGACCTTTTCTGTGTCTTGGCATACTAGTCGCAGCAATAGTTGGGCCGGATTTAATACAATGGTACACAGGTCTTTTCACATTTATTCCATAAAACATCCTTTTTTATAAAAACCCCTAAGGGGTTTTTATAAATTTAAGGTTATGTTGAGATTTATGGGTGGATGTATTATAGTTATGAAACAGGAGCATGAGTGTGAAAGATATTCGCTACTCGCAGGCAGCGAAAAAGTTCAGAAAATACTTTATTTCAAGTGCTGTCGGACTTTCATTTATAAACAGTATATATGGGGTCGGCGGTATTTTTATGACCAGCTATCTGATCTATCTGGGGGTTACAGCCCCTCAGATTGGTTTTTTGGCAGCGCTTCCTAATCTGACAAACATAATCCAGGTATTTTCAATTCTTGCATATCGAAAATATAAAAGCCGTAAAAAGGTACTGATGGCATTAAGAGCTGCTCAGTATTTTTTCATGTATCTTGTTATATTAATTCCACGGATGGTTACCGGGCAATATCAATTTGCAGTTGTAGCTGCTTGTTTCTTCTTTGGACATGTATTTCGAGCTATTGCAGGAAGCGGAGCCATTGATTGGAACAATATGTTTGTTCCTCCTGAAATTAAAGGACGTCATTTTTCAAAAAGAAATTTAATTGGTAATGCATCATATGTAGTGATTTCTTTGATACTTGGACAAGTATTAGATGCATATGATAAGAACTACATGGCATATCTGATTATTATGTTGGTAACAATTATTTTTGTTGCACTAGAGCTTTACAGCTACAGTCGAATTGATGATCGTTGTGAAGATTTGGAAACTGCTCAACCAATTAAAATAAAAGAAATGCTAAGCCGACCCTTTAAAAACAAGGTCTATATGGCATTTATATATTTTTCTCTTTCCTGGATGTTTGCCAGAAGTCTTGCAATGCCATACTACACTTTCTATAGTAAAGCCGTTCTACTTCTTGAATACACATATATTGCTGCAATGGGAAGTATAATAGCTGTTTTGAAAATACTCGTAGCTGGTGTATGGGGAGGCAGAGGAGATAAAAACGGGTGGAGAAAAATACTGGCTTTTTCCGGATATGCATTCGCAGGAGCTAATATGCTATGGGCATTTTTGAATACAGAGTCACTGTTCCTTTATCCGGTTGTTATAATACTGACAGGAATATTTATGATTGGGGCTAATATAACAGTGTTTAACCTGAACTTTGAATTAAGCCCAAACGAAGATAGGCTTCTGTATTTTGGTTTCAGGGCAGCTATGATTGGGATATTTTCTTTTATAGCACCAAATTTATCAGGATTTATTGTAAAATTTGTTACACCGATAGATATTAGGATTATAGGGTTTCCAATAAACGGATATCAAATAGTATTTTTTGTTTCAGCATTGCTTCAGTTTGTCGCCATTAGACAATTTGTTGTATACTTAAAACATAAAGAATTGAGAGAGAGACATTCATGATAAAAAACAATATTGAGAAGACCAATGAAAGATTGAAAAAATTTGCAGATGCTAAAAAAGGCACGCTGATACAGGTTAAATCCATCAAAGAATTTTCAGTAAAAAGAAAACGGCTGGATTCATGGGGATTGCCTGATAATATGGAAGAGTATCTTGATTACAGGCTTGCTCTTTTTCTAGAGTATTGGGAAAACCGGAAAAGTCTTGATGACGATATTATCCCGGCAATCAATCCATGGTATGGAATTGCAGAACATACAGCTTTTATTGGTGGAACAGCTGAATTCGGTGATGAAACCAGTTGGCATCATTCTTTTATAAACGACTGGGCAGAAGACAGACACAAGGCAACAATTGATGATAATAACGCCTGGCTTAGGCTGGTGGTTGAGGGAATAGAATATCTCTCTGATAAGTGTGACGGCAGTTATGCTGTGAAACTAAGAGGTGGCGAAGGAGCTATGGATATAGCGAATATAGCCAGAGGAAATGAAATGTTCTATGACTTTTTTGAACACCCTGAGGAACTTCATGAATTCCTTGATTTTTGCGCAAAAGCAGCCCGTCATACCCTTACTAAACAAGCGGAAGCGGCAGGCAGTTACATGGGTGGGATTATAACAGGATTTGACATATGGCTACCAGGACATTCAACAGGGCATTTGTCTGAAGATGCTTCTGTTATGATATCACCGGACCAGTTTAGGGAATTTGCACTTCCTCACACTAATGCAATAACAGCTGGTTTTGATCATGTTTTCATGCACACTCATTCGGCAGGCAGTCAAAATATACCCGAAATTGCTAAAATTGACAATCTGGATTATCTTGAAATTTCCAACGATCCTAATGCCCCGAAATCTATAGAGATTTATAAGGAATTAGCTGATCCACTTGAAGATATGACCATTGTAGTAAGCACAACAATTGATGAAATAAAAGACAATATTGAATTTCTTGCAGATAAAAAGACTATCCTTTGGTATGATGCAGAAACTATGAAAGATGCAGAAGAAGCGGTTTCACTTGTTAGGAGTTTTACATAAAATTTAGAAAGCGCTTGTCAGGAGGGCAATGAAAAACAATCGCCTGATAAAACTAAAAAGCATAAAAGCCAGAATGCTAATAACTGTCATCGTGGGAGTAGCATTGCTTTTTGTTGTGCTCTTAGCTAATAATACATATTCTGACCGTCTTATCAGAGAACGCCTCGATACTACCATGGATAATATGTCTGATCTAGCTGGTGAATATATGGAACTAAGAATCAGAAAGAGTGATAAAATTGCAATTGATATAGCAGGAAATGAAGAAGCAGCAATATTATCAAGTATATATCTGGCAGAATCTGATACTTTTCAGACACTTAGCAATATTAAAGAAGCTGTTTTGGAGCAGATAAGTTATCATGCAGCAGCAAATGAAGAAATTGATAGTATAAATCTTTACTATAAAAGCAGAAGGAGTTTCATTAATTCAAACGGGACAATAAGTAAGACTGATAACCCCGAGGTTTTGGCCTGGGTAAATGAGAATACAACATGGGATGCCGAAGTCATATGGAAAGACTATAATTCTGAGATTGCTGGGAAAAGCTTTCTATCTATCATGTACAGACTCGAATATTTTAGCCAAGATATCCGAACACCGGTTTTTCTCGGAATTAACTTTGATAAAAATGCACTTTTTGACTTCCTTGATAAAATTAAACTAACACAGAATTCAATGACAGCTCTTGTGAATTTTAGTGATAATGTATACATAATTGATTCTGATCTAGTGACGAAAATAGATTTAAAAAGTAGCTTAAAAAATAATATTATGCAACTTGAAAAAGGTAATAATGTTACCGTTGACATTCAGGGACTTGGGAAAAGTGTTTTAAAATATACTCCGCTTGCTTCAGGCACCAGCGGTATTGTTCATATAATTCCCGAGGTTGATATGCAGCCGTATAAAAAGAATTTAAAACCATTAGTAATTGCTTCGGCTGCGGTAGTTTCGCTGTTATTTATGCTTATATTGATGGTTATGATAAATCATTATATAGATTTACCTATAAAAAAATTAATTAAGCATATGAAAAAGCTTGAAGTAGGGCGATTCTCAGATAAAATTGAAGAAGAGCGTGATGATGAGTTTGGTAAGGCTTACCAAGCGTACAATAATATGACTGTCGAAATTGAGAAATTGATTCAGGAGCTTTATCAGGAAAAATTGGTTAAGAGAGAAATGGAATTAAAAATACTTCAGGAAAAAATTAATCCTCATTTCCTTTACAATACTCTGGATACGATTAATTGGATAGCTATGGAACATCAGGTTGATGATATTTCAAAAATGGTTATTGCCTTGTCAACTATGTATCGAAAAACATTCAACCGGGGAAGGGATTTAATATCTATTGAGGATGTTATGTCCAGCATATCCTGCTACTTGGAAATTCAGCAAATTAGATATGGCGAATCTTTTGTTTATGAGATTGACTGTGATGAGGACTCCAAGAATCTTGAAATTCTTAATTTGATAATTCAAACGTTGGTAGAAAATTCAATTATTCACGGAATGGAAGGCATGAAAGAGAATGGTAAGATTATAATAAAAACCCGTAAAGAAGGTGACTTCCTGAATATTGAAGTTGCTGACAATGGTATGGGTATGGATATAGAAAAATTGAATCTTATAAGAGCAAGTATAGGTTCACTGGGGATGGAGAGTGAATCAGGACTCAGGAATGTACAAAAGAGAATTAAGTTGTATTATGGAAATGAGTATGGAATAAAAATTGATAGTATGAAAGGGTCCGGTACATCCATCAGGGTTACAATACCGGCGATTAAAGAAAACGATGATTGATATTTTAATAGTAGATGACGAAAAGAAAATACGAGAAGGAATTAGTAATAACATTGATTGGGGCGCATACGATATAAATGTCTGCGGTACAGCTTCAAGCGGACTGGAAGCGTTGGATTTGATAGACTTGTTTATGCCTGGAATAGTAATAACTGATATCAGCATGGGAGACATGGATGGATTGGAATTGCTGGAAGTAATCAATCAGACATATCCAACAGTAAAAGTTATATTAATAAGCGGATATAAGGAGTTTGAATATGCTCGAAAGGCAGTTGCCCTGAATGCATTTTCATATATTACCAAGCCTATCAACTCAAAACTACTACTTAATAAGGTAATTGAAGCAAAAAATGAGATAGAAAAAAGAATATCTGAGGTTAAAATTAATGATGTAATAAGAAAAAAACTACGGGAAAATATTTTGGTTGTTCGAGATTCGTTTTTCACGATATTGATGGAAGGTAAACTTAGAAATAGGCTTGAAATCGAAAGTCGAGGTGACTTCCTGGAAATCAACCTTGGTTATAAACAGTTTCTTATAAGTATATTGGCTTTTGAAGCGGGCGGCGCTGTTAAAAATAAGAATTTTTATGACATAAGTTTCTATAAAGCTGCAATTATGAGCAAAACTGAGGAGAAAATAAATGAAATGTATAGTTGTTATGTTTTCAACCTTGGTGAGAGGATAGGAGTTATGATATGCTCTGATTTAATTGAGAAGTCATTACTTATGGACAGACTTGAGCAGATAAAAAACTGGGTTAATAATAATATGGGGCTTTCTCTAAGTGTCGGCGTTGGAAATGTAAGCGGGAGCGTTGACAAGATATCCCTGTCATATAGGTCTGCACTTGATGCAATGCAGTATAGTGTTGTTCTTGGTAAAAATGTAGTAATTGATTCTGATAAAATCGCTGAAACAACCAAAGAAAAAATTGCGATGGATGATTTCGAATCCATTATGAGTAATAATGAAGATACTCTTATTGCTGCAATAAAGAACAGCGACAAGCATAGTGTCAGAACCGGACTTGAAGAAATTTTTACCAACGTACATCAAATTGTTCGAAATGACATTAGGCAGAAAGAGAGAGTTGTATTTCTTCTAGCTTTTTATCTTACAAAGATATTGTTTGCAACGGAGATACAGGGACATCAATATTATGGGAATGAAAGCGATCTTTTTGTAGTTATGAATTCTATGACCGGAATGGAAGATATACGCAGTTTCATGATGGAATTTTTTGTTGAGGCAATAAAAGAGTTTGAAAAAACAAAACAGAGCAGAAACAGTTATCTAGTTGGCCAGGCAATAAAATTTATTGATGTATATCAGGACAGCAGTGTAACGTTGGTTTCTGTAGCTGAACGTCTTCAGATACACCCTAGCTATCTAAGCAGAATATTCAAACATGAGACAGGGGAATCTTTCAGTGAGCATCTTATTAATAATAAGCTAAGCTCAGCCAAACAATTACTTAAGACCACAAATAAAAAAGTTTATGAAATTGCTAATTCAGTAGGATATAAAGATGTTGCGCATTTCACAAAACTGTTTAAGAAATCTTTTGGGGTATCACCGACAGAATACCGAAACCTCGTCTGACGAGTTAATTTTCCATCATCGGCAGACATATAAGACACTCAAACACCGGATATGATTTAACATCATCCGGTGTTTTTCGTAAAGATATGCCTGCCTTGCTTCATTAGGTGCGACATTTTATCTCGCTTGTTTATAACGTTAAACGACGCTCGCTAAAAGTCTTCCTAGCCTCGCCTGACGAAAAATTTCCGTCGTCAGACTAGAACCTAACAAAACAATTTATTACTTCATGCTGGAAGTTACTAAGCGCTAAACCCTCACCATTAATACTTTGAATAAAAACATAACGGGTAACTCTGGTCAAGTCTCCCAACCAGAACTTCTGAATTTAAATGGAAAATGATCTAGTGCTGACCTGACAGAAGTAATTTCCATTCAGACAAGGCTTTTAAAGTTTTATATGAGTGAAGTGTATGTGTAATACATGAGTGAGTATAAAACTGAAGAAAACGCAGATAAGACAGAAACTTATATAAAAGAAAAACCGCCGGTTAATATACATTAAAACTGGCGGTTTGTTTTTTTTTGAGTATCTGTCGGTGAATGGAAATTAGTCTGTCAGGGAGCCGATTGTGCGATACATTGCTATTATATTTTCAACAGGAGTTCCGGCCTGAATAGAATGGGTTGGAGCGATTATCATTCCACCATGTGCAAATAATTTTTTCCTAAGTTCAACTTCACTGATAACTTCATCAACAGTGCCCCAGGGAAGGGTATGCTGTACACTAAGACTTCCGCAGAAAGCTATTTCCCCATAATACTCATCATGTAGTTCTGTTATGTCCATTCCGGCTGCATCAACCTGGACTACTTCAAGTATATCAAGTCTCATCTCAATGAAAGTAGGAATGAGTTTTCTGCAACTTCCGCAGCAATGCATCATTGCAACAGCACCGTATTTATGGGCAAGGTCAATAAAAGCCTGATGTTTTTCCTTGAAAAGTTTGTTATATGAATCCGGACTTATAAGCAAGCCATTTTGATTACCTAAATCTTCTCCCATGCCTACTATATCGATTAAGCCATCTGCTGCTTTAAGAGTTCGCTCTGTTTTCTCTAATAGGAAATTAAAACGTTTCTCAATTAGTCCAAGATAAACAGGATCTTCCAAAGCAATATCAAACATGACTTTTTGAACACCTCTGTAACGTGCAATACCATTTATAAAATCAGGGGTTCCTGCACCTTCAATTTCAATAGCATAACCGGATAATTTTTCGCATTTTTCCTTAACTTTCGAATAGTCATACCAATCAGCTGAAGGAAATCTGTGCGTTGCCAGCTCAGCAGGGTCATCCATATTTTCATATGGAAGATATGATGGTTCATCATAAGTGCCATGACCAAAAGAAACTTTTGAGTATATTTCTCCGTTTAGACCTTCTCTGCTGCCATCTTCAAAAGTTTTCAATTTAGGGCCAATATAGTCTGGCGATGCATGCCGCAAATCAGTTCCAAGTTTAGTATAAATGTCAGCCCTTTTGCTAACCCCTAGAGTCTCCATCATTTTCTTATTTATCTCAGGAGTACCGTAGTAATGAGTTGGCATTCTGTCAAAGGGTTTGTAATTTATAGCTGCATAAAATCTTTCTCTGGAATTCATATTTTATCCTCCATTAAGATATCTTTAAAAATTTCTGTAATATCAAAAGTCATATCATTATTATACAATCCTGCTTCAAGCAAAGTTTCCGTAAGTCCTTCAAGAATTGAAACACCTGCCCAGCCATTAAATGTAAACCAGATGCTTGAAGGTTCACCGGTATCAGTATATTTCTCTATAGTCAGACCGTCTGACGGGCAGTATCGCTCAGTTATTACACCAAGTTGTCCATAGCCTGTAGTTGCCGGGTACATATCAGCCGTTGCAAGCCCCCAGCAAAGTCCGTCAGCTGCTCTGTTAAGATGATATTTATCGCCTGTGTTCTTATATACATATATAAGCTCAGAAGTAATATTTACTCCCATAGGATGAATGTGAGGGTTTGAAACACTTGTTACTGATCCTCCGCAGGAATTCCAGTTTGAATCCTTCAATGGTCTGAATTCAGGACGTGCCTTAAAAGAATATCGCCATAAATACTCATATTCCGCACTGTGTACAGCCATTTGTAAGTATTTAGTATCGTTAGTAGTGCTATGAAGTATTACTGCGGTTCTTATAAACGCAAGGTTTCCTTCCTGATCTATAGATTTCCATGTATCCATGGGAGAGCCCCAGCAATCAAGGTTTTTCACATACTCATAATAATATTCTGCGCCTTTTTTTGCGCCGGTTAAATAAGTATCTTTACCTGTTAATTTGTATGCAAGTGCACATGCAGCCCCAAACCAACAACCGGCAAATCCATCCGAATCTAAAACTTCCGGTTTCTCAAGTGAAAATGTATATCCAAAACAGCCATCATCACGTTGCATTGATATTACTGCGTCAAGTGCAGTTAGTGCAGATTCCAGCCATTTTGTCTTTTCTTCACCGGTAGTCTTTTTTAAAAGTTCATAAGTTTTTAAAAGATAATATGTTCCGTTTCCATTAGTATAAGCACAATGACAGTCTTTTACCATGTAACCGGCCCACCATCCATTTACATCACTGCCATTCCATGTACGTATTAAGTCATAAAATAATCCTGTGGCAGGATTGATTCTATCTGACATTTCATC
>Ga0307988_1000742_pt1 | contig 21013 bp, 22 predicted proteins | sample EllFjometagen183_FD_203166 | JGI IMG/M metagenome (GOLD analysis project Ga0307988, IMG submission 203166) | Marine microbial communities from Ellis Fjord, Antarctic Ocean - #183 | ecosystem: Environmental > Aquatic > Marine > Unclassified | place: Southern Ocean | collected 2014-10-08 | reverse complement strand
CCTATAACCTGAAGACTATCTTAAACAAGGGTATCCCCTTGATGCTCAGTTCAGATGCACCCGTGGCAGATCCCAATCCTTTGGCAGGAATTTATTCCGCTGTTACAAGAAAAAGAATGGATAAGACTCCGGAACAAGGGTGGTACATGGAGCAGGCGCTCAGTGTTGAAGAGGCAGTCAAGGGGTACACGATCACCCCGGCTGTTGTATCTGGAACAGGTGATCGACTGGGATCTATCTCAAAGGGCAAGCTTGCTGATATGGTAGTTCTTGACCAGGATATCTTTAAGATTGATCCTGATGAGATCGCGGATACACGAGTAGATATAACCCTTTTTGATGGAAGAATTGTCCATGAAAGATGAATCATCACAGACGACCATGGCATATCTCCAGACGATTTTTAATAGGTCGGCTGATGGTTTGATGATCTGTGATGCACAGGGAACAATTTTAAAGCTTAATCGGGCGGCAGAAATCTTAAACGGTGTAAAGGCATCAGAGGTATTGGGAAAAGATGTCAGAACCCTTGTAAAAGAACATCAGATCGACAGGTCAGCCACCCAGGAAGTCCTTGATACAAAACGCCAGGTCAGTGTGATTCAAACCACACCACGATCCGACTATACCTTGCTGGTGACAGGAACTCCAGTTTTTGATGATCAGCATAATATTGTTTTTGTTGTCGTAAATGAACGTGATATTTCTCTTATCGAAAGCATGAAAAAACAGCTTGCTTTAGCACGGCAGGAATCTGAAAAAATAAAGGATGAACTCACCGAGCTCACCCTACTTGAATTAAAAGACAACCATATTGTGGCCGAAAGTGATTCAATGAAGCATACGCTGAGGCTTGCCTTAAAACTATCTGCCATTCAAGCTTCCAATATTTTGATCCAGGGGGAATCCGGAACCGGCAAAGGATTGCTGGCAAAATTTATTCATCAACATAGCAGTGGCAGCAAAAAACCATTTATTCAGATTAACTGTGCAGCCCTTCCGGAAAATCTTTTAGAAGCAGAATTGTTTGGATATGAAAAAGGAGCGTTTACCGGTGCCAGTGAAAAAGGAAAGCTTGGCTTGTTCGAACTGGCTTGTGGGGGAACGATTTTTCTCGATGAAATCGGTGAAATGTCCATGGGAGTGCAGGCTAAATTATTGAAGTGCCTGGATGATCACGAAATTATGCCCATTGGTGGCATTGCCCCAAAAAAAATAGATTGTTCAATCATCGCAGCGACTAACCGCAATCTTGATGATAGAACAATCAACAAGAAGTTCAGGCTGGACCTTCTTCACAGGCTCAATACCTTTACCCTGTCAATCCCACCCTTAAGAAACCGGCCGGAAGATATTCTTGAACTGGTTCGAATCTATCTTAAAAAATACAACAAAAAATACAACCGAAGGGCCAGGATTGGTTATAAAGCCTTTGAGATTTTTCAAACCTATCATTTTCAAGGGAATGTCAGAGAGCTAATTAATATCATAAAACAGGCGATTGTCATGTGTGATGGCAGGTCTCTGGATGATTATCTGGTAAAAGCATTAAGCAAGGTCAGGCCAACCAAATTAAAAATGGCACCCATAAAGGAACACACGACTCTGGCAGATAAAATATGGGCTGTTGAAAATGAGATGCTGATACAGGCGTCTATAAAATGCAGAACCACGCGTGAAGCTGCCAAGTTTTTGGGGATCAGTCAGCCCTCTGTGGTCAGGAAATTCAAAAGTCATGATATCTCTATTACAAAAATTCAACAATGATTCATTATCGAATCAGACAGCCCAGCAACCCATCCACACAAGCCTTATAGAAGCATACTATTTGATCCATTATTGTATCAAAACAAATAGTCCATAATAACAGATGGTTATGCATAATGTTTGATTCAAATATGAATCAAATGATATATAGCCATACTAACTGCTTTTTTCAACAATAAAAAACCTCATCTTTTTCAGGTAGTTAAAACATAATTCATCTTATCGGCATAAAGATTGCTATATTCAATAGTTGGATTACAGTGAGATTCATATGAACTACAAATAAGGATGGCTGAATGAAAGATAAATCATGGAAACCCTGGGCCTTATTATCCCCGTCTTTAACAGCTATTTTTTTTCTCCTTGTGATTCCGATCTGTTTTGTTGTTTACAGCTTCTGGCTTCGTGCCCCTACAGGGCAGGATATCCCGGCATTTCAACCGGATAATTAAACTAAATTTTTATCTGGTGTTCATAATATTAATCATTTATAAATAGGAGATACGATGAAAAAATTGCAACTTTGTTTGACCACTATTCTGGCAATGACCTTGGCGGTGATGTTTACAAATGTGAGCGCAGTACAAGCTCGAACCTTGGATGAAATCAAAAAAGCCGGCGTCTTGAAAGTAGCCAATTCTGGTGCTTACCCTCCGTTCAGTTTTGTTGACAAGGGTGGAAATCTGGTAGGGTTCGACGTGGATATTGCCAAGGCAATTGCCAAAAAAATAGGGGTAAAAGCTGAGGTTATGTCTACACCATGGAACGGTATTATCGCCGCCCTGGTAGTTGGTAAATTTGATACTTGTATCTGCTCCATGTCAGATACTGAAGAGCGCAGGAAGGCCGTCGATTTTACTGATTCATATTATTACAGTGGCCAGAGCCTCTGGGTAGTCAATGATTCCAAGATCCAATCGATAAAAGACCTCAAAGGCAAAAAAGTCGGCACCGTACTAGGCGAGACCTCAAACGAATGGGCGGTGAAAAACGGCAACTGGACGAACATGACCTACCAAGGAATGCCTGATTTACTTTTGGCCTTGACCACGGGTCGCATCAACGCGGCTATCAGTGACGATGTTCCTATTGCACTTGCCGTAAAAAAGAATAACTACAAGATCCGTATGGTCGAAGCAAAAGAACTTCAGAGATACCCGGCAGCCTTTAGCCTCCAGCAGGGCAAACCAGAACTCAAAGCCGCTCTGCAAAAGGCATTGGATGAAATCAAAGCTGACGGCACTTACCAAGAAATCGTCGCCAAATGGATCGGTCATGACATTAGCAAATAATGAATGTGCCTGACCGGCAGATTTGTGCAGCGGGGTCTGTTCACACCGATAGAAGGACAAGCATATTTTACCAGAATTTCAATTGGAAAGATCAACCCCGCGCAGTCAATTTTTACTCATATTAAGTCGCTCATTTATGGCAGAAAGATGGAGCTAACATGGATTATCAATTGATGTACGATATCACCCCCCTCTTGCTTAAAGCAGCCTGGGTAACACTCAAGATCTCTTTCTGGTCTTTTTGGCTAGGATTGATCGTCTCTTCGATCCTGGTTGCAACCAGATTATCAGGAATCCTTATCCTGGTCTGGTTGTCTCGGGTCTATGTCAGTTTTATTCGGGGCACCCCATTTTTTGTTCAGCTCCTGGTGATGTACTACGGGACGCCTGCCTTCGGTATTGAACTCGATGCCTATAATGCTGGTATTATTGCCATCGGTTTTAATATCGGGGCATACATGTCCGAGGCGATGCGTGGTTCGATTCTAGCTGTCGACCATGGCCAGAACGAGGCTGCCCGTAGTCTCGGATTTTCCGGATTTTCCACCTTTTTATATGTCGTCCTGCCCCAGGCCGCAGGTTTGATGATTCGTTCGGTTGGCGTATTAACCGTTATAATGATCAAGAGTTCATCCCTTGTCTCGATCATATCAGTGGTGGAATTAACTTACCAGGCACAACGAATTATAGGTTCCACCTACAAACCGCTTGAGGTCTTTGCAGTGGCAGCGGTCCTCTATCTGATAATCATCTACGGAGTGAGATATATTATAGATCGGTCTTATGATCACTATACCCGTTATCTCCATTGAGGAAGGCAATATGAAATTAAATTTCGTTCCTGTATTATCTTATTTTGACAGTCTTCTGGCAGGTCTCTGGTGGACAATCCTTCTGGCGGTAAGTGCAGGAATCATAAGCGTGTTTGGCGGAATACTCATCGCCACCATCATAAATTATACGAGCAGAATCGTTTCCGCCCCTCTGCGATTTTTTGTCTGGCTCTTCATGGGCACTCCCCTGCTCCTGCAACTCTGGCTGTTTTACCATGGATGGGCGCAATTGGATATACTTCTACCTGCTATGTTTATAGGCATTTTCGGCCTGGGTTTCCACTATGCTTCCTATAACGCCGATGTCTATCGAGCCGCTCTGGAAACCATATCCCATGGCCAGTACGAAGCAGCCCGGTCCCTTGGATTCGGCCATCTAAGGACCCTTTTTTTGATCATTATCCCCCAGGCCATGTACCGATCCATTCCACAACTCGGTAATAACCTGATTATCATGGTCAAGGATACGGCCATCCTATCGATCATCGGCATTTCTGAAATGGTACTGGCCGCTCAATATGCGATTTCAGTCACTTATCGACCCTTTGAGTTTTACATTACTGTGGCACTTATTTTTTACGCGATCAACCTCATTTTGGAGTCACTGCTGAATCACTATGAAAAGAAAAGTTTAATCAAGCTATAGGGTCATATTGGGTACCGGATAATAAGCATTCATGGGTTTGCATGTTTTGTCACAAAGAGTAAAAATTGGAACCATCAAGAGGAGGAAGCGTGATCAATAGCAAAGAAAAGGCAATGGTAGAAGTCATTAACGTCAAGAAAAGTTTTGGTGATATTCATGTTTTGAAAGATATTACTCTTTCTGTTGAAAAGGGAAAGATTATTTCCATTATCGGCCCGTCTGGCTCTGGGAAAAGCACCTTGCTGCGCTCGGTGAATCATCTTGAAACCATTGACGCCGGCGAGATCTGGTTCGATGGGGTCCAAGTGAACCAACCACAGTTGAAGGGACGAGCCTTTGAAAAACATATCAATCGTATTCGTCAGAAAATGGGGATGGTTTTCCAGCAGTTCAACCTATTCCCCCACTTGACCGCCATCGAAAACGTCACTCTTGCGCCTATCAAGTTGAAAAAAATGGCAAAGAAGGAGGCCAGGGAACTCGGCCGCTACTTCCTTGCCAAGGTAGGCCTCACCGACAAGGAGGTAGTGTATCCATCCAAACTCTCTGGTGGACAAAAACAAAGGGTGGCCATCGCCCGCGCCCTTGCCATGGAACCTAAGGTCATGCTTTTTGACGAAGCCACCTCAGCCCTCGATCCGGAATTGGTTGAAGAGGTCAACCAGGTCATGAAGCAGCTTGCAAAGGAGCATATGACGATGCTGATAGTGACTCACGAGATGAATTTCGCTCAGGAAGTCTCTGACAGGGCTCTATTCATAGATGAAGGGTATGTCGTCGAAGAGGGAGATCCGAAGATGCTCTTTAATTCTCCTACCCAGGAGAGAACCCAACTTTTTTTACGCAAAATGCTGACCGAATGATTTCTATATTCGGGACATTATCGTAAAAAAAATAACAACTGAACGATTGTGGATATATGCAACAGGAAAACGCAGATTGCTAAACGTTTAAAAGTGAGAGAAGCTTGAGCGATAAGAATACAGCTAAAACAGAAAACCGGAGTTTTTTGCAGATAAAAAAAGAGCTGGACTCATCCAAGGGTTACCTCATTTTTGAAAATGATATAAACCAATCTGATGAATCCCTGTTTTCTGAAACACTTCAAATCTATCACTACCTGGAAAAACATCAGATGAACTGGCAAAAAATTTTGGATAGCGGATTGGAACGGGAGTTTTTAATCATTCAGACCGAACCGGGAAAAGAAGATGATGTTCTCGGCAGGCTGATGGCATATCACCTGCCAAGCGACCTGGTCTATTATGTATATAAAGCCGCCACTTGAAGTTTCTTTCAATCGGATAAAAAAAGGGAACGGCTTGTGGGATAATGTGTGCAAAGCAACCCGGATATTTAACGGGATTTCAGTTGAAAAAGTCCTGTAATCTATCCCGGGTTAGATGCCAATTTTAAGGAAGACAGATATGAAAGACGATTTAAAAAAAGAGATTACTGTACGTTTTATTCATTCAAAAAAGGAAGTCACCATTCCTTTAGGCCATCTGATTGACAGTACAGTAGAGTTTCTGGAACTGTTCCAGAACAGCGCGTTTGCACCAATGAGTTTCTGGGATCAAATCGGCAGTGGTTCAGGTACCGGACTTTTTTCAAACCTGCTCATGGCTGCAGGCTGTGAAAATGATCCGTATAAATTTTTTAACGGTATCTTTGATATCATTGCTCAAGGAGAAGGAAGAAAAGTAGTATTAAACACACTTGAGATACCCCATACCTTGTCCGTACATTTGCTGGAACAGGTCATCCCGGGAAAAGGGTATATTTCCATAAAAAATACGGATCAGTTGACAAAAGAAGTCAATCTGGCTGTATCGCATAACGATGCAGATAACCTTCAGAAAGTGATTGAGACATACCCGGTAAGGTTGTCCCGCCACACTATTCGTCAGATGATGGTTTCAAAGGATGTGGCCTATCAGTATTTACCCTTTGTTGATGAACTGGATGCAGGGGGCCATACCAACACCTGGATCGGTCAGTTCCATGACGGCCTGCTTGAACAGATGTACCAGAACAGGGTGATTTTTCTTTTAAACATGACCTGTCCGGTTTATTGCCGGTTTTGTTTTAGAAAACATAAGGATTCCAGGAATGAACAGAACCCGACGGTTGAGGGTGTTCAAAACGCGGTTCAGCATGTAAAGGATTCCCCGTCCGTCAAAGAAATTGTTATTACCGGCGGTGATCCCTTCATGAACCGGGCCAATATGGCAGCAACCATAGACGGGCTTATGAAGGTGGATCATGTTCAGACCCTTCGTCTTGCCACCCGATCCATTGCTTATTATCCAGACCTTTTTCTTGAAAATGAATCCGCTTATCTGAAATACCTTAAACAAAAGAGCTTTGAACTTCAGCAGCACGGCAAAAGGATGGAAGTAGCAACACATTTTATTCATCCGGATGAAGTGTCACCTGAAAGCCTCGAGATTATATCCGATCTTGTCAAAAACGGCATTGCCGTGTATGTCCAGACGCCTTTTTTGAATGCATGCAATGACACAGGTCCTGAGCTGGTAAGACTTTTCAGCCTTTTGCGTGGTGCCGGTGCCGAACTTCATTATATTTATATTCCCTGCAGTCCCATCCATGGGAACAGCATTTACTGGAGCGCCCTGTCCCATGGAATAAAGATTGCCAATCACCTTCGGGCTCACCTGTCCGACCGGATTATTCCCAGCATCTGTACGGCAACCCCCATCGGAAAGATTGACTGGTATACCAGTGGATGGGCAGTGGAAAAGGTTGCAGACAATGATAATTTTATCTGGATCAGAACGCCCTATACACCGGAATATTTTAAAGCCTTTGCCCCTCTCGCCGGTAAGCTTGACAATATAAGGGTTAATGATGAAGGTACCATTGATATTCAGTATATGGCACAGATCGGGGATGAATCTTTTCTCCATGGCCCCCGACCCAAAAGAGTTGTCAAAGAAAGAATCTCTGCTTCAACAGATGATATTGAAACGCTTAAATTCATTATGGTTAATGAAAGACAGACAGGGCCATCCATTGTGGATACAGGATTTGCAAACCTTTTGCGGCATCACGAAACAAGGGTTGAACTGGACGTTCATGCATCCCAAGAACAACTTGATTACATCAGATCAGATGATCGTATAACGGATATCATCATTTCTTCATCAACGGATGCCATTGATTCTCTTTATTACATTAAATCGCTTATTAAAAGCCTGAAAGAGATTCCCCATGTGAATGCCGTCCGCCTGGTCAGTATGAAGTTTAATACAGCGCCAAAGGCCTATACAAGGGCTGTGATTAATACCCTTGGTGATCTGAACTCAATTTGCGTGGTGAATCCCTTAAGATTGGAAATTGAAACCTGGTTTACCTTAGATCATGAAATAACACCAGCCCATGCAAAACTTGCCCGAAGATTAAACAACAAGGGCATAAGTGTTTATTGCAATACAGCCCTTTTAGGTGGGGTGAATGATGGGGATGAGCAGATCCATTCCCTTGCCTATAGCGTTCGTAAGGCAGGGCTGGAATTTCATCACCTCTATGTTGCAGGGCTTCCCATCCAGGAGAAATGGAATGTGGATCATCCCGTGGATTCCTATGATGTGGTTGATATTGCCACAAAAGTCAGAAGAGAAGGATCAGGAAGAGAAATCCCGAGATATATTATTTCAACCTGTTTAGGTGAGGTGGATTATGGCCTGACATCGTCTTTTGTTCACGACAATGGTCAATTAAAGATAAAGCTTGGCTGTTATGATGTCTCCTATTATAAAGGCCTGTCTGAGAATTTTGTGCTTCCACAAGGCATTACCACAGACCCTGATGGTTCTCCTGTCGTGCCGATAAAAGGACTTTTAAAAACAAACCCATTCCCTGTTTCCTAAAGATGGGTCGAATGAAAACCTGAAAATTTTCCCGAGTACAAGGCGGGGAATAATTTTAACCGGAGGAATACACGGAGTATTTTGAGGATTAAAATTATCCCCCAACGCAGTAATCGGGGAAATTGGCGGTTTTCAAAGGAAAACGATGAACTATCCTTATATTGCTTATAGCCCAGAGATTGATATCCAGCCGATTTTTAAAAATTTGACGGGTGATCCACTGGTCGTAGATATGTCCGTTGACTCACCTATTTTTGATACCATTGATGTAAGGGATCAGAAAGGGTTCCAAAAGTTTCTGGATGATCGTATGAAAAATAACAATACATGGGGTGTTGCATCCTATCTTGAAAACCGGGAAATAGTATTGTCACAATGCCCCCAGATGGTTGAAGAACAACGGTTTTACCATCTGGGACTTGATATTATTGTTCCTTTGGCCACCCCTTTGCACGCCCCTCTGGATGCAAGCGTAAAGAAAAGCGGTTATGAAGCAGGTGAGGGCAATTATGGGGGCAATGTGCTTTTAAAGCATGAAAGTCCCTGTTTTGATACTTTTTACAGCCTTTATGGCCATTTAAACAAGGAAAGACTTCCTGCTGCCGGTACCCATTTCAAGGCAGGAGACCCCTTTGCTTTTATCGGAGATTTTCATGAAAATGGGAACTGGTTTTATCATACCCATCTTCAGGTTATTACCCAAAAAGGTTTTGACCAGGGATATCTTTCCAAAGGATATTGTGCAGCCAAAGATCTTTCGATAATGGATTCCTTATGTCCGTCCCCTTTGTCCCTGTTCAAAATTTGATTGAGTAACCTGTAAATAGAGGAGCACCATGGATTCTAATCAGACCCTCCCACAGATTGATATTCCCCGGGATATGATCCATTTCGGAATTGGGCAGCCAAGCAATCATTTGCTTCCCATAAAAGAGTTGGAAAGAGCCGCTGACCATTGTTTGTCAAAAGAAAACAGTTTTTTTCTTGCCTATGGAGAATCAAAGGGCAACGCTAACTTCAGAAAAACCCTGTCCGGGTTTTTAACGGGTTACTATCCAAATCCAGTGGACCCGGAACAATTGCTGATCACCAGCGGGAACTCCCAGGCCCTGGATTTTATCTGTACACAGTTTACCAGTCCCGGAGATACAGTGCTGGTGGAAGAACCCAGTTATTTTCTGGCTCTGAAGATATTTGCCGATCATAAACTCAACCTGGTCGGTATCCCCGTGGATGATGACGGAATTGTGACAGACGTCCTTAAAGAAAAGCTTGAAACCCTGAAGCCTTCTTTTCTGTATACCATTCCAACTTATCATAACCCTGCCAGTGTTACCCAGTCTTTTAAACGGCGGCAGGAGCTGGTCGAAATTTGTGCACAAAAAAATCTGCTGGTGGTGGCGGACGAGGTCTATCATTTTCTAAATTATTCCGATGATCCGCCCCCTCCCATGGGCAACTGGATCGATACATGCCCCTTGATCAGCCTAGGGTCTTTTTCAAAGATTCTGGCACCTGGGCTGCGGCTTGGGTGGATGCACACAAACATTGATTTAATTAAGAAAATGGCAAAGTCCGGCCTTTTAGACAGTGGTGGCGGTTTTAATCCCTTTACGTCTGAAATTGTAAATTCAGTCATTAGCCTAGGGTTTTTAGATACCCATATCCAACGCCTTAAAAAGGTCTATCGTCAAAGGATTAAATCTTTCTGTGATCAATTGCGCATGCACCTGCCGGAACAGGCTGAGTTCAAAGTTCCAACGGGCGGATATTTTGTGTGGGTGAAATTATCGGATGGAATTGATACTAACTCCTTCAGAAAAGCTGCCAACGAACAGAATGTGAATTTTTATCCGGGAACATTTTTTTCTCATGAAAAAAGGTTAAAGAATTACATGCGGCTTTCCTTTGCCTTTTATGATGAAGACGTTTTGGCAGAAGGCGCTCGAAGGCTGGGGAAAGTGATTTTGGAAAACTTTTCTTAACCCTGGTTACAAAGACTTGATTGCCGTTATAGTCATTCTTTTTTTTAAAGTCTGAATACAGAGTTTTATAGCCAGAAGTAAACACTCAGAGCCATGGACTATCACGCCGGAAACCGGGGTTCGATTCCCCGTGGGATTACCACTTAAATAATAAGGCTTTCAGCGTTTGCTGAGAACCTTTTTCTTTTCAATAAAAGATTTTCCCCACGCCATTCCCCACAGATCAACGTATCATATGAAATTTAATAGCTTATCTCCTTGCTTTTATATACCTTTTTGCTTATATCTTACCAACTCTATTCTAATAAAGAGGAATTCAATTATCATGACTAATCTTTCTGTAGTTAAATCTGACAGTGACTCTGATAGCAAAACAAAAAACAAAGCCTTATTAAAAAAAATCGATTCTCGCTCAACGAATGAAATAATAATTGGTTTTTCAGGCTTAATTGGTAGTGGTATCTCAAGCATGGTAAAAACATTTGTGAAAAAGTTCCAGAAGAAAGGTTATGACACCAAATATCTTAAACTGAGTGTCTTTTTAAAAGATAGATATAATACTACGAGGCTTGAAATAACTGACGATTATTTAGAATATAAAAAGTTAAATGAGAATATTGAAAAGCTATCATATTATGAACGAATAATCTCTTTGCAGTCGATTGGAAATCATTTAAGGGATAAATTCCACACAAGTATTCTTTCGCAATATGCATTGAATAAAATATTCAATTACAGGATTGGCACAGATTTTCCGGACAAAGACATTGAAGAAAAACTAAGGGCAATTTTAGAAGACGCGAAAGATAAAAATATCAAAAGAGTCACTTTTATTGACAGCATAAAGCATATTGACGAATATAAATTATTAAGGACTGTTTATAACAATATGTTTTATATGATTGGAATATTATGCCCTGAGAAAATACGCATAAAAAGGATTAAGAATGACTATGATATTGACTATGAAAGACTGCAACTCTTAATTGACAGAGACAAAAAAGAAGACATTGATAATGGGCAGCAGGCACTAAAAGTATTACAAGAATCAGATATTTTTTTAAGAAGTATTTCTTTGGACACATCAAATGAAAGCATCGAAAGGTATGTTGATTTAATATTAGGAGAACCATATATTAGACCAACTATTGATGAATTTGGTATGTTTACCGCGCAAGCAGCAGCAAGACAATCAGGATGCATATCAAGACAAGTTGGGGCATCTATTTTTAGCAAGGACAATGATATCATATCAACTGGTTGCAATGATGCTCCAATTTTTGGCGGTGGCCATTATGCCAATGTAAGTATCGTTCCAGACAGCAAACTTCAGGACAATCGATGTTGCTCTTTGGGCTCTGATGAAAAATGCAAAAACACTGAACAATTAGATAAGATCTTGAATGATATAAAGCAAATTGTCAAAGGAGAAGTCGGCAGTATCAAAGATCTTGACACCGATAAACTAAGCGACACTATCTTTAAAAACACAAGGATTAAAAGTTTAATTGAATTTTCAAAAGCAGTGCATGCTGAAATGGATGCAATCACTACAGCTGCTCGTAATGGTTGCAACTCTCTTAAGGGAGCAACCTTATACTCAACAACTTTCCCTTGCCATTTGTGTGCAACTAATATAATAGCAACCGGCATAACTAAAGTTTATTATATAGAGCCATATTTAAAAAGTTTGGCTGTAAATCTTCATGAAGATCAGGTAAATTTTGACCCTAAAGATATTGATCCAAATCATGAGGATAATATAGATAAAGTTCTCTTTTTACCTTTTGAAGGCGTTGCACCAAAGCAATATTTAAATATTTTTAAATCTTGCAATCGAAAAGAAGAAAATGGTACTAAAATAGAATATGATATTAAAAAAGCGATTCCAGCATTGAAACAAATGATGGATTCTTACACCGATTATGAATTGGCAATTTCAAATTCGTTTAAAGACCTGATTGATAAAGGTGAATAAAATGAATGATAAAAAGTATACTCAATTGGAACTTCCATTTTCTTTTAAGAATAATCTAAACTCTTCAAATGTGATAACTTTCCCACATAAAGAAGTTGTGAAGAAACTTCATAAAGAAAAAGAGCTCAAAAGACAAAAGGCTATTAAAAAAGGTATCGAAAAATGCGTACAGTCATTGCAATGGTACTATAAATAAATTTATCCCGAGTAAGAGCCAATACCCACCATCAGAAAACATACTGATAGTGGGTATTTTATATTTGAAGGCAGATTCCCGGGATAGGGAAATGGCAGTTACACAGAATTATTTACAGGCTCATTGTGACCGGTGGAAATTTAAAATTCAGTTGCTCGCTTCAATAATTTGGCTTTCGTCTTTCCACCAAATCATTGAGATTACTTCGTTCGCAGAAACCTTAACAGTCTGCTCAATTACATTGTAATAGTTTGCCCCCCTGCGATCTATCCAAATATCCGCAGGAGAGTCTACCGGCGAGGTTCTCTTTTTTTCATTTCCAAATAATATTTTGAAAGCTTCTGTCTCATAATGTAGTTCTTTGTGCGGGAAGAAAAAATCAGGAACAGTTGCACTTCGTTTAAACCACTGTCTTCCTTCCTGGCTATAACAAACAAGCATTGCAGGGTAGCTCCCATATTTTATTATCCTTAGTGCTGTTGCTGTCAAACTAGCTTTGAATTTGTTTGCTAAGTCACTCGCTATATCTAATGTCATATCCGAGTTTTTTGCTAATGGCTCAAAAATATACTCTGGTAATATAAGATTTGCGGCATAAACATTTGCTTTATGCTCAACCGTTTTGGCATATGACCATTGAGCGCCGATATCCTTATATTTACATTTAAAACCAACTTCTCCTCTACCCCGATCATTCATCCAGTGTCCTAATTCATGTGCTATAGAAAATCTGCGTCGCCCTATATTTTCGATTGCAGTGTTGATTGAAATTATTGCTCTTTCATTATTGCCTACGATGCTTGCATCACATCCTTCCATTTTCCTGTATTTTACTTTTGCCTGACAAAAATAGGCTATAGCTTCAATATCAATATCTGAAGGTTCTGTTACACCCATTTCCATTAATAGTTTTTCTGGATTATAATAGCACTTAGATGTCGTCTTCATTAATCAATCCTAAATCATACATGTCTTCTAATAGGCCAAGAATATCTTTTTCACTAAGGTTGTCTTTATTTCTGCAAGCAACAACAAATTTATCTGGTACTGCTGATGATTTTGAAATTACACTATCAAATAAATCTTTTAATCCTTCAGAGCTTTTATTCAATAATTTTTTATATAAATTAGATAATGTACTACTCTGCTCATACTCTTCTTTAGCTGGGTTTAAAATTTTTTCCTTTCTATTTTTCATAATTAAAGAATGGATATCACTTTTTATGCTATTAATCCTTGTGTCAGGATCGCTATAGTTTTCTTTTGCCCAGCTGATGATTTCTTCATCCGACGATTCAAGAATATTCTCAGCAAGATCGTCTGCAAAGTTAACAAAAAAATCATCTATTTTTTTATTAATCATAATTTATTCCTTTGATAACTTTGATCTATATCTACTAATTCTTCTCAAGGCGCTATCATATTCGGTCTTTGGGATATCAAATTTATCCCTTAGCGCCTTTCCTTTTAGCCCTTCCTCATACCCCAGGAAAATTTCTAAAACAGTTTCATCGTCTTCGAAATCATCCCATAATTTATCATATAGTTCTTTTTGTTCATTTTTAATTTCTCCATCTATAATTTTGTTTAAAGCATTATCATCTGTATTAAAGGATTCTTCAGCTTTTAACTTTCTAAACAACCTACTCTCTTTTCCTCGATATTCGCTTGCAACACTTCGTATAGTGTTTTTTAAAAACACTATAAACTCAACGTCTCTTGGCCACCTGCGTGAGCCCTTTAACACTCTATCGATCGCTTCATTTATAAGATTTTCTGGGCTGATAATTGAAATGTCCAATTTGAAAGCATAATTTCTTGTGATCTTATCAAGACGCAAAAAATCAACATCTCCTAATCCATATAGAGCCTTTTCCACTTCACTAATTGATGAGTAACTTTTATCACTTTTCATTGTAAAGATATTGCCTCCATTAAATAAGGCACTTTTAAGAAGCATTTGCGGACTAATATTTTTTTTGTCTGCGTTTTTAATTGCTTATCGCCTTAAGGGTAAAAACACAAACATATTTTAAGGAGTAAACAATGGAAGCAATTAAAGACATGGTAGTCGACCTGGAAGAGTTTGCACAAAACGGTAAAAGAATTCCTAAATGTAAAAAATACAAAATCCGTATAGACAGTGAAAAATATATTGTCAAAACAGATGAGATGACTGGTCGTCAGCTCCTTGAGCTTGCGGGTAAACATCCGGTTGATCAGTTTGCCATTTTCCAAAGGTTAAAAGGTGGGCAGACACAAAAAATTGAATTTGATGATGTTGTCAGCTTCCTAATTCCAGGAATTGAACGTTTTATGACCCTCCCTCTTGATCAAACTGAGGGGTAAGAACATGAGACGTCAATTTGAATTAACGGGTGAGGATGGCAGATTCCTCCAGGGACAACCATTAGGATGGGAGGCTGTCACGGAGAATAACATTAAACGGATTATGCTTCATGATTTTCTTGTGCCCAATGGATACAACATCGAAAAAGTGGATCTGAATATCAGGATTGAACCCACCTATCCTGACACTCAACTGGATATGGTCTATTTTTGCCCGATGCTGTCCCGGACTGATGGGAAACCCATTAAAGCAATAACAAATGATCAATTCGACGGAAAAACTTGGCAAAGATGGTCTCGGCACAGGACGAAACAAAATCCATGGCGCCCCGGTATTGATAACCTTGAAACCCATCTGATTCTGGTAAGTGAGTGGTTAAGGCTGGAATTAAAAAAATAATATGAAGGATACAACATGAATTATTCGATTACTTTTACATCATCACAGTTCAATATATTAAAAGAACATCTGTACCCTGGTGATAATAAAGAAGCCATTGCGTTTGCTTTATGCGGTAGGCGTGCTGGGGTGGATAGGCATAGATTAGTGGTACAAGAAATAATTTCTGTACCATACGAGCAATGCTCCAGAACAGCCATACAATTGGAATGGTCAACAGCACTACTACCTGAAATTTTGGAGAATGCCGTTGACCATAAATTGTCTTTAGTAAAAATTCACAGCCACCCGAATGACGTGAATAAATTTTCTGCTACAGATGATATTTCGGATAAAACATTATTTGAATCTGTATATGGATGGACCGGGGAAGACATTAGGCATGCCAGCGCAATCCTTTTTGAAAACAATCAATTTATTGGACGTATCATTTGCCCCGATGGTCGTTTTCAGGCTGTAAGCACATTTCAAATAGTTGGTGATAATGTAATTATTCAGCATATAGACAATTGCTTGCGAGCAATTAGGCCTGCTGGGAAAAGAGTTGCACAGACATTTGGGGCCGGTACTTATGATAAGCTCGAAAAAATGAAAATTGCAGTAATCGGATGTTCTGGTACGGGTGGCCCTGTCGTAGAAATGCTCGCCAGAAATTGTGTTGGGGACTTGGTTTTGGTTGATCCTGATATTGTAGAAGAAAAAAATCTAAATCGCATCCCTAATGCTTTTTTAACTGATGTTCAGAACAAAGAGTTAAAAGTGACTGTATTAAAAAAGGCAATATTAGAAATGGGAACCGGAACAAATGTTTTGGCGATACCGAAAAATATTATTGACCCCCAGGCGATTTTGGCTGTAGCTGAATGTGACTATATTTTCGGATGCATGGATGGAATCGAAGGCAGACATATTTTAAACCGCCTTGCCACATTCTATTCTATTCCGTATTCAGATATTGGTGTTAAGTTGATAGCCGATGGTAAAGGTGGGATTATAGATATTTGTGGGACGGTTCATTATCTTCAACCAGGCGGATCAAGTCTTATGAGTCGAAAACTATATACCCCGGATCAGCTGAGAGCTGAAAGTCTAAAACGAACAGATGAAAAATATTATAAAAAATTAGTGAAAGAGAAATATATTGTGGGCGGTAATGAAGAAAGACCTGCCGTAATGCCTGTAAATATGCATGTAGCGACTTTTGCGGTCAATGATTTCCTGGCAAGAATTCACCCTTTTAGAAGTGACTCAAATTCAGATTTTTCTATACAGAGATTTAGTTTAGCTAACTCAATTTATCACCACGAGGCGAGCACTGAACCCTGCCAAGCATTGGAAAAATATGTTGGCTGTGGGGACGTCACACCACTTCTTGATATGCCGAATTTGAGCAAGAAGGAAAAAGCAGCATGAAAACATTAAAAAGATTTTATAACCAGTTTTCCAGCTGGTTGCTGTATATATTTACTGGAAAACAGATATTTCAAACAGAATTTCTTGATGACACACCAAAACAATTAAAAGACCGGACTATCTATATTATCGGGACACCAAGGTTTGTGTGGAGTGCGATGATGAAATGTCCTTGTGGTTGCAATGAATTAATTCATTTGAATCTTCTACCTGAAGGCCGACCGAAGTGGACCCATGTAATCCATAAAAATAGTTCTGTTTCCTTGCATCCCTCTGTTTGGCGAACAAAGAGATGTAGGAGCCACTTCTTTTTAAAAAACGGAACTGTCGAATGGTGCAAATAAAACATCAGCTTTTGTTTTTATTGATTCAGACATAAAATATTAACAAGCACCTATTAGCCAAATCTATTAAACACCTCTTCCCGGTGCCATCTTAAAGATTCTTGATGTGGATAATATTTTTGGTCACCCGGCAAATCAATTTTATGGCCTTCCTTTTCTAATATTGGAAATTTATTATTGCTTGCTGATTTTGCTTTTGGGTTTACAACAATCTCATACTGATCTGAAATAGTGAAAATCCCTTTGTCAAAAGCCCAGTGGGCAGTACTGGATAAAGCAAGCCCATTCCTTGGATCATCAGATCCATTTTTGCTTTTAGAAATAATGTGTGCGGCCTGAGCCTCTACCATGTTGTGATATTTGAATTTTATACCGGTTACTGAACAAGTGTGGTCATATTGTTCCAGAATGATTTTTTTAAATGTTTGCTCACGTTTAATTTTCGATACTTTATAAATCGCTTTTTCTTCTTCAACGAATGGATGAAACACTTCAAAGGCTGCTTCACGCATTGAATATTCCACAAGTAACTCTTCTTGAACTCCGTTTCCAAGCCTATTTAAGAATTCACTATCAATATGGTGGATATCAAACTGCTCCTTGATGGAATCAAAGTGATGAATTAATCCAAGCCCGAGTAGCCTGTATTTAACACCAAGCCTCTTGTTATTTGATGTTTGTAATAAAACAATGACAGGTTCTTTATCTGTCATACAATTTACCAAAGCTTTATTTTGCGCAATATGGGTGCCTCCCGATTTGGCAGAGTAACTGATTCTCCACCTACCATCATTTAAATATTCCAAGCTGTCTGAATACGGATTGACTTGCATACTGGCGATACTCAGAGCATATTTACTCCATTTAGGTTTATAGATACCTTCAATCAGTGGATGTATTCTTTCAATCCCTGAAATATACTCCTGCGTTGTTCTTAAAAAAGATGGCGTTACGATTGTTCCAAAAAAGGGCAAAAGTGCTCTGAAAATTTCCCAGCGAATATCAGAGCCTTTTATTATTTTTGAAACCATTTACGAACCCTATTTCATGAAAAACAATTCAATTTTTCTTATCAATATCAGACAAGCGTCATCTTAAAATTCTTGTATGTCGCCAACTTAAAGATTCCTGTTTCGGATAATATTTTTCATCCTGTGGTAACAAAATTTTTCGTTTATTCAGACTTATGATCTCTTTACAACCCTCAATTCTATCGTCGAGCTCAGGGGAAACATGCCATAAATTATCCATGCCTGGTACTATTAAAAACTTATCCATGGCCCAATGATGATTTTTACATAATGCAATTCCATTTCGAGGATCATCGTCCTGAGATTGACTAAAAGGTATGAGATGTGCGGCATCAATAATTACCAATCCGTTCAAATTAAGACGCAAACCACAAGCCGCACAACGATAATCATAAATATCCCTAATGGTCCGAGCAAATGCGGTGGACCTGTATGCTGATTTATTTTCCTTTATTCTATCAGGTTCACTTTTCAAAATAGTCTCATAACCTGATATCTTTTTTTCTTCTTCCACAATGCGTTCAATTTGGCTTTTGTATCTTGGGAAATATGATTGAATCAGGGCATCCTGCAAAGTATTTAAAGCAGCCTGATCTTGGAGATAAGCATATAGGTTCTCATCCAGATATGCATATTCAACGATAGCTGTAAATTTCTTTATGCTGCCGGGGTCACTAAGTGCCTTGTAAGACTGTTCCTCGCCACTGAATGGCATATGATGGAAGAATCCATCACCACGGAGATAGAAAAATGGTAGCAGAGGATTCAATGCGTCCTGTTCTGATTTGACAACATCAAAGAACCTTTTGAAAAGTTCCAGTAGGTGCTGGGAATACTCAATTCTGTTAGCTGTAATTTTTTTGTTTTCTATCAAGGAAAGTATCACCAGCATCAATATTGGTTTGTGCGGCTTAGCATGACCATGGATTAGACCTGTTCTCAAATTTGTAATTTTTTTCAGGTAATCAGCCAAATTCATTTATATATACCCTTCAACAAGAACAGCACATTGAAAAGGAAGCTTGCTATGTTCAGAAAAAACGAAAAACCTGAAGACTTCTTCGTTTTGTTTTTTACGGCTGTATCCATTTCAATTAGTCCTGAGTAATTATTCCCGGTCTTTTTGAGTATTTACACACAGTACCATCATCTCAATATCGCTTTATCGCTGTGAAATCAATTAAATATAGTAAATTTATATGAAATTCCGTTATTCCTATTCAAAACTTGTTTTCTTAACTAAGAATATTAGCTAATTTAATGTCATGATTGTGATCTCAATTTTAATGGAAAACTGTTTTGATTTGTTTCGGTATCTTAAAGATTTCAAACTGCGAACTGTATCTATTAGCCCACTCCCTCTCTTTTGAAATTAAAAGTAAAGACAAATAAAATCAGTGTTTCTGCAAACAAATAAGATTAAAATCAAAGTCGTTTCTTACCATGTGGTAGTATTCATTCTTCTTGATGGCTTTTAAGTCTTCCCTATGATCAAAGTTCTTCTGATAATGCCCAGGGTTCTTTTGTCCTGCATTAAGAAATGCAATACGGGTTGATGATTTTGAATGGTCTCTCATGAGGCAGAAAAGATCTTTAAAGAAGTTTAAATATTGGGACCGGGAGAAATCTGAAATACTGCCTTTCATGTAATGGGCTGCCATTTTTCTAAAATAAGGGGGATCAAACACAAGATCGTTTTGCCTTGTAAAGTAAAAAAGAGTGTGGGCAACTATGCGCCGCATCGGGATGACGTCCGGTGGAGCATCGAAGTTGGTGTCAGATCTTGCGTAGAATCATTTTAACAAGGTGTTTGGTCTGTCATGCCACACTCTCCTTCATCCCTATGTTCAAGGTAAGACCCAAGGAATCCAATAATTTATTCAGGTTTGAAAGATTTGGATTACCTTTTTCTGATAACATCCTGTACATAGTTTCCCTGTTAAGGTTTGTTTCTCTGGCAGTTTGTGAAATTCCTTTGGCTTTTGCCACATCACGGAGTGCCAGCATGAATAACCCTTGGGAACCTTTTTTTAAAGCTTCATTCAGATATTCAGAAGCATATTCATGATCCTGTAACCGTTCTAAAAGTCCGTCTTTATAATTTACAGTGGCCATTATTTTTCTCCTCTATATTCTTTCCAAAACATTATTGCCTTTTTTATATCTTTTTTTTGGCTGCTTTTGTCACCGGCACAAAGCAAAATAACAATTTTATTTCCTTCCAGTCCATAATAAATTCGATAACCAGGTCCAAACTGAATTTTCAGTTCATAAACACCCTTGCCAACACTTTTTGTGTCACCAAAGTTACCAAGTCGCACCCTGGCAAGCCTCAAATCAATTTTTATCTGAGTCCGCATATCTTTTATTGAATCAAGCCATTCCCTAAATGGATTGGTGTCATCACCGGTAATAAATTCTTGTATGATCCGTTCAGTAGTTTCCATTAACATAAAGTAGCTTTTAAGCTACAAATTGTCAAGGATAATTCTATTTTGATTCCATATCCATTGACGTATTGACCTCTCAGTAACCACTAAAGCCTGACAAATACTATCTCTGGAAATGCCGGATAGCGAGAGTTGCAATGCCGTGCATCTCAGTGCCGTCTCATTTGATCCAACACGAGATAACCCTTTAAGCTCTTCAATCGTTCCATTCTTTTGAAATTAAAAGTAGAGATGAATAAGATTAAAATCAAAGTCGTTTCTTACCATGTGGTAGTATTCATTCTTCTTGATGGCTTTTAAGTTTTCCCAATGATCAAAGTTCTTCTGATAATGCCCAGGGTTCTTTTGTCCTGCATTTTGCTTACCATGTTTCCAGAAAACCTTTCCGTTGACAGGGGACAGTCGATTAAATGGGTTATCTTCCATCCACTAAGCT
>Ga0307988_1000740_pt1 | contig 21030 bp, 21 predicted proteins | sample EllFjometagen183_FD_203166 | JGI IMG/M metagenome (GOLD analysis project Ga0307988, IMG submission 203166) | Marine microbial communities from Ellis Fjord, Antarctic Ocean - #183 | ecosystem: Environmental > Aquatic > Marine > Unclassified | place: Southern Ocean | collected 2014-10-08 | reverse complement strand
GACCGATTTTTTTGAAAAATTTAAAACCCAAGCACTTCGTTCAGCTCGACTCACTCGTCTCGCAACCGTTCGCAGAAAAATCTGCTACGCCGGATGCTAAAAATGATGGTTTTCGGTCAGGCACTATATAGAATTCAAAACCATAATCCTAAGCTTACTGGTTTTACAGCAGGAGATATCGTTTTATTTTTTGTTTCTTTTATAGGCTTAACCGGACATCTGCCTCAATCGACTTACGGTGTTGTTACGTCAATAGGGGAAATAGGCAAACTAGCAGCTTTAAAATCGGTTGAGTTAATTGGGAAAAAGTAACCGTCTAAAAAACCCGTTTCAAAACCGCCCCGGAGATCCGCCAGGGGCAAGGGTCAAATTTTTGATTTTCCCCGTCTAAAAAACAGTACTTTTTTAGACGATAGATAACTTTACAAAATCGAGTCCGCTTGTTCGATAACGTTACCACCATAACGCCATGAAAAACTAAAAACGTTGTGTCATCTATACAAGAGTATCAAAAACTCGGTCAACAGGTCTATGAGCTTTCAGCGTTCGCAAAATCCCGAAACTGGAAAGTCGTCAAAGTGTTTGAAGAAAAGAAGGCCGGCACTGACAAAGACCGCCCAGGGTTAAACAAGGCCCTTGAATTAGCCAGGGGCCGGAAGGTTGACCGGTTCGCCCGGTCTGTCTCGATGCTTATTAATACCCTGGAGGAGTTCAACGGCCTGGGAGTTGAGTCCGTTTCCTTAAAAGATAAGATCGATACGACGTTCCCCATCTTCAAAAGTCACCTTGGCCGGGAGTTCTTCCCGGCACTTTTGGCACCTGACCGTGATCGGCAGTTGAATATTTTTTTTCATGTTTTCTTTACCTATTGCCTGTAGTGGCAAATTTTGAACGCTAGGGTTCCCGCCTGAATGTCGAGACGGATCTTTGGGGAGAAGGAAGTATCAGAGCGCAAGCATTCCCTTAACCTGGTTATCGAAATCATCAGGGTCAAAAGGCTTTAAAAGGAACCCATATCCATATTTGCTAATTTCGATTAGATTTTCAAGATTGGGTTCATTTGCAGAAACAAAAAAAAATTTTATTTTTCCCGAGGGGTCAGTTTTTCGCAGTGACCGACTAACCGCGAAACCATCAATCCCTGGCATAATCACATCTAGCACAACCAAATTCGGCTTAAACTCCCTCGCCAAATCGAGGGCCTCCTCCCCGTTATGGGCTAATTTTAGAATGTATTTATCTTGAAGAAGTTCTCTCATAATATCCAGGCCCACGGAATCGTCATCTACCAGGAGTACTCTTTTTTCAAGCATTGCCTTATTCAGAAAAGAAGTTTTCAAATATGAAAAGCATATTTTCTTTTCCCTATTTGTAGCGGCCTGGAATCATCCGGACCTTTGCGGTCCTTGAAGATTATGATTGCAAGCCGCTACAGGTATATGGGGCTTTTTCAGAGTTTATAATATTTGAGAGCCTCCAGAAATTCCTGCTTTAGAGCAGCATAATTTTCACTGCTTTTCATCTTTCCGGCAAACACTCTGATAAATACGGAGAAAATAGCCAGGAAAAGCGAAACGACAAACAATATAATAAGGGTTTTTTTATTTCGGAACATCGCTTTTGCAATCTCTAGTTTTTGAGTCGTACTCGATTTTTCCGCTTCCACTCCGTCCCTTTTTCCACTACCGAAACCAAGAGATAATTTTGTTTCCATCATTTTAGCATCCGGCGGTTGGACTATTGTAAGCGGAGTCATGGTTATTCTCTTTTCCCAGACATCGGTATAAATTCCTGAAGGTCTTATATTTTTGTTTTCGTTAAAAACGTTACTAACGATAATTTTCTCTATTTTTTTATTTACATCCTTGAGGCTTTGGTCGTAATTCTGGATATACGGAAGTTGCACAGCTGCTATTTTCTCCTCCAGCTTACTATAATAATTTAAATTTTCTTTCTCGTTTTTTGATTCGTTTGTAATATTTACCCAGTTATTAGCTTGCAGCCCAGAGAGTGTTTGCTTGATATATATTAACTCTTTTAGCCTAGCCTGGATTATTTTATAGTCTAAAATCACTAAATTAAGACTGTTCTGTAAGACGGCGATCTTTGTTGAAAGCATACTTATTTCTTCGGAAATCGATGAATTCTTCTCCTGATATTGTGCCGCATTTTCCCTATTTTCTGGCTCCTCCAATTCCCACTCTAACATGGCAACAACCTGACTTTTGGTTTTTCTTTCAGTCGTCAGTAGCAATAAATCTTCCGAATTCTTGAAAATTTCGTCACGAGCGGACGATAATTGTTCCGGAAGTGTTGGTAATGATTTTGAAAACGCCAGTATATCTGTTATTTTACTGCTCTGCATTATTCTCCCCATCCTGGTGGAGTCAATCTTTATTGCACGTCTTTTCCCTGATATATTCTCAAGAACATAAAGATAGCGTGGCGTCTTGGAATATAAATACTCTGAAGTACCTGTTTTTACAAATTTTACGGCATCTAATTTGTTCAAAACAGCGGAGAACCTCCTATAATATGTTTCTTTTTCCTTTTTTAATTTTTTCAGCTGGGTGGTATTTTGCTCTCTGATTAATTCTCTGTTTCTTTGTATAGAGTATGAATATATGCCCGCCAACGCATTCAAGGTCTGACCTGGATTATCTGTTGTTACAGTGAGCGAAAATCCGTTTTCAATATTTTTATTCTCCGTGAAACTTAAAACGGGCTTTTTTATTTCTGGGCCGTTGAAATGTTTAGCAAGTTGGTAATCCGTCATTTCATCAGGTATATCCCAATAGGATTTCAGAAGACTCCTGGCTCTAGCCAACTCATCTCGCAGGAAAAAATGTTTTTCTGGTAAAAATCGTAAGATCGTTCCTTTATTCGTGTGTTTATAAATGAGGCTGTTTGTATACTGTACCTTTCCGAACATCAACGTAATCATCATAGATATGATTACACATGCAGCCATGACAAGCATAATTTGAAGTTTGTATTTCACTAGGGGCAGAAAAAGCTGCAAAAGATCGATCTCATCCTCTTCAAAATCCTGGGAAGGCATCATATATACGATCTGTTTATCTTCGGGAGTAATGAGTTGCTGGCTTGGGGAGTTCTCGGAATTTTGCATTTGCGGTGAGAATAGTTTATTCATTGACTGGTTAATTTTTTGTTATGTTGATCAAATCTTTTTTTGGTGATTCTTTTTTCCAACGTAATCCGTGATCAATCCGCTATATAAATTTTATTCTCGTCTTGTCTAGGTGTAAACTCACGGTTATTCGAATTCATAAATATTAAAAATAATATTAAAAGTCACTTTTATATTCATATACTTGCTTGATATTTTTCCAATCATTTTGTGTATATTTTTTATTTCTATATGAAAGCGTAATCCTTTGGCCCTTGAACTTGTTTTTGGATGCATTCAGTACCAATTCCCCCCCTTCAAAAACCCTTACAAATTCTTCAATTTCTTGAGTTTTTTCAAACATTGCCAAGTCAGAACTGAAAGAACTTTTATATTTGGTTTTCAAAAGATTTAACATTCCTTTAAGCTTAGCCATATCAAAATTAATAACCATTCGGATGCCTGTAATTTTGTCATTTTCAAAATCAAGGTATATCAACCCGGGTTCTCCAAAAAATTTGGTTTCCCTGCAAAAGCCTTCTTTTTTGTCGTCCGTTAATTCAAGTTGAGGACAGACCGACTTAAGCTGCTCAATTTTCAGACCAAAATAAATATTTTTGTACCCCTTTTCCCCAGCGAGCGCATTAATGCCACTTGCAGCAAAACAAAGCGAAATAATAAAATATAATCCGAGAAATGGTACTTTATGTTTTTCTTTCTTGTCCATTTTCTTCTCCGGAATTAATTTAAAATATACTTATACTCCAATCAAATAGATTCAGTCCTTGTTAAAAACCAATGGATAACATTTATTAGTAGCAGCGGCGTTTCTGTCAACCTAGAACAAATAATTAATAATAGCAATCATCTGGTAGCCCTTGAATCATATTTAAAAAAACTCAACACCAACAGTATAAATGCAGCAAATCAAATCGCAGAAATACAAGCAACCCGAAGCGATTTGATTAGACAATTTGAGATCGTGGAATTACCAGATGACGAAAACACCGTGCAACAATTATCATTGGTTCTATTGACAATGAGACAACCAACCTCATAAAGTCAGCAAGTATCTCAGGCTTTGAGATTGTTAAAGCTGCCTTTTGTGAAAAGAAAATGATCGCGATCCTATTGGTTCTTTCTTTTTTCACTGCTGTATTCACCGTTTATATTCGAGTATTTCTGATAAATAAGAATTCGATATTTCACAACCAGTCTTCCGCCGAAGCTCTTAAATACTTCAAGCTTTAAAATAGTCCGTTATGACAAATGGTTACGAAAACCTGAATGCAATCGAATCATTTCTGGGCCTGAACTTCATGAAGAAGCGGATTCTTCTCATAGCCTGAAAAATCATAATGGTCAGAATTACATTTCTACTGATCTGTATTGCCATACCTTTTACACAATCCGTCAATGGTCAATCCCCCTACCGTTTTATTATGGGTGGACCGATTCGAATTGGGGTATTTACTCTCGCGAAGTCCGTTGCGAATGATTTAGAGACGGGTGTCGCTTTTCAGGACAACAAGATTTGCAATGTGCTTGGAGAGTTCCTTTTTCTTGGCATTGAGTATGATCGAGTTGGTACCGGTATCAGATGGATGAAATATTCTCTCGAAGGAACAAGCAGCGAACTAGATCAAACCCTGGATTTGGAGTATCAGTTTCTGACAATCTCAATTGTATTATTCAAAAGTATTTTTCACCATCACAAAACGAACTCGCGTATCGGCTTGACATTTGGATCGGGGCAAAACCATTATCGACTGTCAACCGAAACCAGTAAAACTTTGGCAGTTAAAACGATTGATGATTCGTTTTCTTCCTCAGCGACTGCAGTATTGAATGAATTGTATCTAACATCAGTCATTCAAGAGGGATGGGGCTACCGATTAGGGGTTTTTAAGATTGATGCGAACCATCGAGTTCAGCGGAACAATCGCCGGGTAAGTGGATCATCAGAAAATAACTATTACCTGACCGTTGTCTGGCAGTATTGAATTCTTCCAAAACCCAGAGCTACGCAATAAACATCGGAATCTTTCCTATATGTTGAATGTTGATCACTAAAGAGGATCAACATTCAACAACAATTCTGATGCCGCTTCAAAAACAGACAGTGATAAAACCGGATGGTTATTGGAGTTACGGACTCGCTCTGCTTGTTTGACCAGGCGATTAATCTGCCGAAACTCCCCCTCGAGTTGTTTTACATACTCAAAGAAAACATCCCCCTCTTTGCAATACAGGCTTTCGAAAATATAGTCCGTGACAGTTTGTTTGAAATGGAAAAAACCTACAAGTCATCTTAGATTGCTACGGGGTTTGAAGTCCATCGGTACGAAAACGTACGCTAAGATAATATAATATGTTTCAATCCAGTATTTTCATTCAATAATTTGTACACTGTTGATCGACCAATCCCCATTTTTCTAGAAATATCTGTAGCTCCCATCCCTTCTTGATGTAAATCCAGTATTTTCTGTCTATTGATGGTACGTTTGCGACCGAATTTTACTCCCTTCGCTTGCGCCTCAATGCGACCTTCATTGGTCCGTTCTAAAATACGTTGTCGTTCTGCTTGAGCTACGGCTGACAGGATAGTCACTACCATTTTCCCCGTTGTACCTTCGGTGCTGATGCCGTCATCCAAAAAACGAACAGCAACTCCTATGTCATCAAATTCTTTTATCAATTTGATCATGTCTGCTGTATCTCGGCCGAAGCGATCCAACTTCTTAACCAAAATCACATCACCTTCTTCGACCTTCACCCGCAACAGCTGTAATCCATCCCGCTTGACATGGCTGCCTGAGATCTTGTCAGTAAAAATACGACTTGCCTTAACCCCCGCCGCTTTTAGCGTCTTGATCTGAATATCAAGTGATTGCTGGCTCGTGGATACCCGAGCATAACCAAAAAGTCGCATGGCTAAATTTGTCTCCTAAGTCAATTAGTAGAATAAAAATCTATTAAGTTGTGAAAAACGATTTAATAGACAGGTTATCCTCTGCGTACTACAATGTCTACCAACTTATGACATAGTAGACATTAGCACCATTACTTTTTGCGTATTTTTCGCTGTTGGGGGATCTATGCCAGTCGATTTTTTAACCGCTGAACAAAAGGCGAGATATGGGCAATTTTCGGGTGAACCAAACGAAGTACAACTGGCAATACTACCGTCTCGAATTGGATGGATCGAGTCGATAAAGAGACTTCCGAACCTCAAAAACAATGAGCATTTCCAGAGAAAGAGAAGAGAACATCTTGTAAATCTAAGACTACGATCCGCAAATCCAGAGCTATTTTGAAGAGGACTGCCCAAAGACCCAAGAGGATAGAATTGACCTTTCTTTCTAAGGAAAAATAATTAACAAATATTTTGCAATTATTTTATTGCATTTTGTGATTTTTTCACATAAACATCAATTAGAGACATAACATAAACATGCAGATTAGAATAAGCAGGGAGAATATCATGTTATTGGAATTTCAAGTTGAAAACTATCTTTCATTTAAAGAAAGAGCAACAATGAGTATGCTTGCATCTTCAAGAATTAAAAAAGACCCGATGGAAGCCGTCAATAGAATTGGAAAACACAATGTGTTGGCAAGTGCTGCAATTTACGGAGCAAATGCAAGTGGTAAGAGCAATCTCCTTAAAGCAATTCGATTCATGAAAGCGTTCATTTTCGAGTCTGCAAAGGACAGCCGTATTGGCGAAGATATCAAAATTGATGGTTTCAGGTTAAACTCTTCATGTGACCAAAAACCATCGAGCTTTGAAACCACATTCATTGTAAGGGAATTCTCCTATAATAATATAATCTCAGACGTAGTCTTCAGATACGGTTTTCAAGTTGATAAAAAAAGGGTTCGAAATGAGTGGCTCTTTGCACGATTCACAGCCCAAGAATCAAAATTATTCATCAGAACAGAAGATGATATTCAAATTGGAGAGAAATTTATTGAAGGTAAGCAATTATTTAAAACTACTGGAATGATCCGTGAGACTTCATTATTTTTGTCTCAAATTCATTTACTCAAGGGGAAAAATGCCTTGATTACAAATGCTGTAATGAATTGGTTTTCTAAGCTTCAAGATATTTCAGCTATGTCAGATCACAGCTTTATGGCTATCACGGCCGGTTTATTGGATGATAAAGAAAAAAAAGACTTAATTCTAAAATCTTTGTGCCACGCAGATATCTGCATCGATGATATTACTGTTCAAAAAAGACAACTCGATATGAGTGAAATACCTGACAAAATCGTTGCAGAAATCGCTGGGAAGTCAGAAAATATAGATCCCAATGAGTTTTATTCTCTGACAATTAATGCGATTCATAAAAAGTACAATGAATATAAAGACGTAATTGGTGAAGAATCGTTTGATTTCGAAAGAGAAGAATCAAAAGGGTCACAGAAATTTTTCGCACTGATTGGACCAATTCTCGATGCTTTACGTTATGGTTTAGTTCTAGTAATTGATGAAATTGACGCTAGGCTTCATCCAAGTCTCTGCGAAGTCTTAATTTCACTTTTTAATTCACAAAAATCAAATACAACGAAAGCTCAGTTAATTTTTGCATCTCATAATACCCTAATTATGAATAAAAGAATGCTGAGGAGAGATCAAATATATTTCACACAAAAGAATAAATACGGTGAATCAATTTTATACTCTTTGTTAGACTACAAAAAGGTTCGAAACGATGCCTCCTATGACAAGGATTATTTGATGGGCAAGTATGGAGGAGTTCCCTATTTAGGAGATTTTGAATCTCTTCTGGTTAAGGGAGTGTAATGGGCAGTGATGACTTCTTCTGGACTAAGAAGCGTGGCAAGCTAAAAAGAAAATCTAGCTTAAACAAAACGTACAAGAACAGTATTTTAATAGTCTGTGAAGGAGAAAAGACCGAGCCTAATTATTTTAACAAGTTTCCAACCTCGAATGTTGTAGTGAAAACCGTTGGATCAGGTATGAATACCGTATCTTTAGTCGATTATGCAGTTCAAAAATGGCAAGAATATGCAGCTGAAGAAAAATACTTTGAAAATCTTTGGTGTGTTTTCGACAAAGATAGCTTTCCAGTAGAACAATATAACAAAGCATTTGAAAGCATCCCGATTCACCAAAAAAGGCTAAACAAACGTTTTAAAAAAAATGCAGGGCGATTCATTGAAATAAAATCTGCACATACAAACGAAGCTTTTGAACTATGGTATTTACTCCATTTTGACTGTATAGACATTGGACTATCCAGAAATCAATACAAGAGTATGCTTTCAACGAGAATGGGAAAGAAATACAAAAAAAATGATCCAGAAATGTATCAGTTTTTGGAAAATCTGGCCATTCAAACTAATGGAAGACAAGGCCAAGCATTTGCAATTAAAAATGCTACAAAGCTCAAGGAAAATATTCCTGAAAACCAGCTGCATAATCAAAATCCTTCTACAAATGTCGATATATTGGTAGGATTACTAAATGAACATATTAAAACATAGGTAAACCGGCCAGACCTATAGTCATACTACCACGTTTGGAGAAGACCATGACTATAAGTCAAACACAATCTGATGAATTACTTTTCCCATAATTCATCATCCTTAAAAATTCCGTTTTCCTCGGCCTCGGTCATCAAGGGGGTTCCTAATTCTTCCAGAAACCATGTTTCTTGTTGATCATCCGGCTTACATGCCCCGGCCTTCGGGTTCTCTTTTCCGTTCTCTTTCTCTTCCTTCATTGGTTTGTCCTCGTTTCCTGCTCTTGATGTTTGCTTTGATATCCCGCTCCAGGGTTTTTCCATCGATCTTATGAGATTTCATTAGCTGCAGTGATGCTGCTTTGGGGTCTTTTTCGAACCAATTCTCGTTGCGGTCCATAAATTCAGCAATATCTTTCCGGCGTTGTGCCTTTTTACCCTTGGCCGGATCTCTCGGTTTGCGTGGTGCTCTTGATCGTTTGGGCTTGTCTACTTTGAGTCGCACTTGTTCCACAGCAGGCAATTCACTGTTTCCAGATATCCGAATCCCAGATCCTGTTGCACCTTCCTTTCGGCTGTTATCAGACTGCTGATGATGTATGCCAATAGAAGCAGGAATATCCCCTTTTTGAATATCTTCTTTAGAAACGGGAGAAGCTTTCTGGCTAGCAACTTTTCCCGTCCCTCGTCCGTCTTCAAATCCGTCAGTAGTTGCAGAAATGCTTCCTTGCGGTTCTCTACTAGATCCGTCAACAGTTCTTTGATGCTCTTTTGGCGGTACGGCCTCTGCTCCGGTGGCAAGCTGTTGTGAATCTCGCTTATTTGCTTGAATAGAATCATTAGAGAGTTGTTGTTCAGTAACCTCGGAAGTTCCGCCGGCGTTTGATTCAGTTTCGATACCTGTTCGTCTATCTCGTTTATCCTCTGAGAGAGAGGCGTTATCAGGTTTTCCATACTTAGCTTTAAGTCGAGTAAGGATTGATTCAGATTCGATGCTGACTGCGCTTCTTGTTTCTGGATCTGGCCGAGCTGCCCCTCTATGGTGCTGCTCATTTTTTGGAATATTTGCAGCGTTTGATTCAGAGTCCTTTCCATTTCCAGAATTTTTTCTTCTTCCATCGGATAACCTTTTTATAAGCTCTTGAGACTTAGTCCTATACTCTTGAGCCTTGGTTTTAAAATACGCCTTTGTTTTTGTCTTCCAGTTTTCCCGGTCTTCAATCTGCCAGCTTTTTTCCCCTCGTTTCTCTATATAGGAGGCCGCAAGGCTGACATGGGGGTTTTGTTTTGCCTCTTCTAGTTTTTGTAAATCTTCTTTGGAATATTCCTCCAAGCTTTGTTTACCCATCTTGGAAAGAGACTGTTCATAGCTGGACCTGTGATCAACCCTTTCATCATGCCCATTTTTTTCTAATGCCTGGTTCACATGCTCGCCCCATGACTCCCGCCAATGCTGCAACAATTCTTTGCTGTTCCAGTCACGGTTTTTGAGACCGAATCCGTTCTCATCTACTTCCCGGGTGGTCAACATCACATGCGCGTGTTTGTTCCCGTTGCCCTTGTGTTCATCATGAATACTAATGTCTGCGATCATACCCCGGTCTACAAATTCCTTTTTGCAATAATCAAAAATCAACTCCTGATTTTGCGCCTGGCTTTGTTCCCTGGGCAAAGCAAATTGGATTTCTCGAGCAAGCTGCGAATCCTTCCGCTTTTCACAAACCTCAACCTGGTTCCAAAGTGTCTGTCGATCTTTCAGTTCTTCCGGGGCGTTCTCCGGAAGAACAATTTCAGAGTGAAGGACTCCGGATTTTTTGCCGTAGTCCTTCACTCGATTATCGGTTTCATCATGCAATTTTTCTCCGGATCGGTAAGCGGCCGCAGCAATGGCACTTTGCCCTTTGCTGCGAGAGATTGTCTTTGCCGATAATCGGTAAATTGCCATGATGTAATTTCCAATATTGATTTTCGGTTTTCAGAAAAACAATTTCGATTGCGGAAATCTTGATTTCCGTTTTCCTGGGGGGTATCGGGGGGAGAGGTATTCTCCCCATGATCACGCACGTTGCGAAGCAACGTATAAGCGTGCCCTTGTCATTCTTTCTCGGGAGTTGAAAACCCCGATAATTTTGTGGTACAGTTATAAAATACCACTTAGATCCTGCCAAGGTCAAGTTGATTATTGAACTTACAATTTAGAGGAAGGATGACACCGGACGAAAAAGCAAAAGCGAAATTAGAGAAACTGGAAAGCAAAGTAGACTCTGCAAAAAAGAAACTTGCACTGGAACGACAGAAACAGCAAAAAGCTGACCGAAAAATTGAAACAAGAAAAAAAATTCTGCTTGGATCCTACTATCTGGCAGAGTTCAAAAAAGATCCTGAACTTGAAAAAAAGGTGCTGGCAAAAATGGAAACATTTTTGACCAGGGATCATGATCGAGCTGTCTTCGATCTACCACCACTCCCCAAAGAGGGGGGACAATAATGGAAAAAACATTTGTTCGTATTTTTTCTTTTCGGGAGGGTGTAGTTTGATGGGGATCTGCCGCCCGACGATGGGCGGGATATTTATGAAACCGCTTATACTGAGCTGTTAGAGCAGAATAAGTTTATTATGTGCGGTGTCCTCCCGGGGGCCGGGTACCCGATCTTCAGTATTCCGGCCAGCAAGAAATCTGAGTTTGATCAATCGGCGCAGCTCTGACGGGACACTGGCCCGGTATTCTCCTTGCTTCGCTACTGCATTGATGCCTCGGTTATTAAAGTCTTCAACGGGCCTGATGGAATAGATCGGTTGACTCTCAGCAGGTCGGAAAGCTGAAAACCGAAAGGGTGTTCGGTGATGAACAACAGGCAATAGGAAAAGAAAAATGAAATCATTGACACCTTATTGGGTGTGTCATAAACTGACACCATGAGAACTAAACACAAAAAAACCTTTCAATCTGTTTTCAAAAATCCGGTACAAGCCGGTATTAGCTGGAAAGACATAGAATCACTTTTCGTGGCTTTGGGTGCTGAAGTGGAAGAAGGCAAAGGCTCCAGAGTAACGATTACCTTGAATAGAGAGGTAGCTGTCTTTCACAGACCACACCCCGCAAAAGAAGCCGGGAAAGGTGCTGTAAGATCCGTTCGTGAATTTCTAACAATCGCAGGAGTTGAAAAATGTTAAAATACAAAGGCTATGCCGGCACCGTCGAATATGATTCCGAGGAAAACACTCTTTTCGGGAAAGTAATCAACGCAAACGCTGTGATAACGTTTGTCGGCAAGAGTACAGACGATATTAAAAAAGCATTCGAGGATTCCGTTGATTGCTACCTTGATACCTGCAAGAAAAAGGGGATAGAGCCTAAAAAACCCTTCTCCGGCAATATCAGGCTGAGAATAGACCCTAAATTGCATCAACAGTTATCAATTAAGGCTGCCGAAAAAAGCTCAAGCCTTAATGCGTTCATAGTCGAAGCCATAGAACATGCAGTCGAATTGCCTGATAACTCCCCTCTCTAAAAGGAAAATGAGCGAGGAACAAAAAATTATTTACAGCGATTTGAAGCGTCTGGACAGTATGACGGATGACGATATCGATTATTCCGACAACCCTCCGCTTGGTGATGAATTTTGGAAGAGTGCAAAACTCGTCCTCCCGGAAAATAAGACCCCTATTACAATCCGGCTGGATGATGACACACTATAGTTTTTCAAATCCCAGGGAAAAAGGCTATCAAACAATGATCAACGCTGTTCTGTAGCCCTATGTTGCAGTTCAGAAAGGGCAATAGGGAAGAATAAAAGGAAGCGCGGGTTCGCTGCCCGCCATCCTGCAGTGATCTGCGAGTTCCTGAAAACTTCAAAGGGCAATAGAGAAAAAGAAGCATCAAAATGCATCAGAAAGGAATTCTTCATCGGCTTATACCTAGATTGACTCATTTATTTCCGGTCTTTCAAAGATATTCACCTACCAAAAAACGATAGTGACATAGTCCACAAAGTCTAACCTGTTCACTCTATGTCCTTAGGACATAGAGTGAACAGGTTCACCAAAATTGTCAAGTACTTTCTATGTTAAAAGGGCTTTATAAAGGGGAAAGCAAATATATTCTTGACAAAGTAAAGTATAGTTTATAGTGTGTCCTTAGGACACACTATAAACTATACGGAACAGTTATGAAAAAGCAACCTCTGCAAAGCATTATCACGCAAATCCTAGGCTCGCTCGGACAGCCTGTGATTACAGATTATCAGCTGGGTAAGATTATCTATGATCTGTATAGGGAGAAAAAATTCAAGGATCAGAAAGTACGGATAAAAAAGGATATCCCTGAGGAGAGAGAGTACCTGAGATATTTAGAGCAATTGCTGAATTCAGGGGTTTTATCAAAAAACCGGGCTTTCCCTTCAAGCAGGGTATACAGTATCCTAAATTCTCAAAAATACTCCAACCAGGAAATCATCTGTTCGGTTGATCCTTTTGCTTATATTTCCCATTTCAGCGCCATGGAGTACCACGGCCTGACCGATAAAATTTTAAAAACACTCTTTTATTCAACGCTGACACACACAGAATGGCGACAAGCAGCATCCGATAAATCAAGCAAAGAAATAAAGAGTTCTGAGGATTATGAACTACCCCGGTTATCCTTTTTATCCCCAAAAAAACTCGGTAAAAACACCGTTTATTGCCATAGAACCAAAACTGCAGGTGGCTATCAAATAATCGCTGATTCTCCCTTAAGGGTTTCAAAAATAGGACGAACGTTTTTGGATATGCTGCAAAAGCCTGAATTGTGTGGAGGAATTTATCATGTCATTGAGGTCTTCAGAGAGTACGCCGGACAATATCTCAATCTGATCCTTCCGGTGATTGGTAAACAGGGAAAAAATATAGATAAAGTAAGAGCTGGCTTTATCTTGGAAGAACAGTGCACCATAAAAGATACACAAATAGACCAGTGGAAGAAATTTGCCCAGAGAGGGGGATCCAGAAAACTGGACGCAACTCAGGAGTATAGCCATACCTATTCAGAAAAATGGTGCCTATCAATTAACATTGAAATCTGAATTTTTATGTTGGATCAAAATCTAAGAGACTGGATCGGTCAGGCAGACACGCCCAAACACAAAAAGGAACGGCAAGTCATCCACATCATTTTAAACGCTGTTTCTAAATTCAACACACAGTTTCAGGTTGCACTGAAAGGCGGCGTTTTAATTGCCTTGATCTATGGCAGCACCAGGCATACCAGAGATATCGATTTTTCCACCAGGCAACCTTATAGCAAAGACAGTGAAGAAAAATTCATCGCGTCTTTGGAAAAAACGCTCATGGAAAATGATTTCGGATACCCCATCAAATGCAAAGTCCAGTCTTTTAAAATAAAACCCCCGCAGCCACCACAGACATTTCCAACGCTTAAAATTAAAATTGGGTATGCCGACCTGGGAAACAGGAACAGCATGAAAAGACTTGAGCTGAAAAATGCCACCGAAACCATGAGTATTGACTACAGCTTTAATGAAATACCAATCGGAACAAAATATATTGATATCATTGCAGGGCGATTTATAGAAATATACGACTTCAACGAAATAGTATCAGAAAAGCTGAGAGCGCTGATACAACAAAAGGATCGGAATAGGACACGCGAGCAGGACGTGTATGATTTGTATTTTCTTCTAAGTAAATCTCCCGTCACCAGCCAAACAGAGAAAAAGGATATATTAAACCGCTTGAAGAAAAAGTCTGCCAGCAGAAATGTTGTTGTCGCGAAAGATTCTTTAGAAGATCCTGAGATAATAATGCGGTCAAAAAGAGACTATAAAAGCTTGGAGGACACAATAGAGGGGGATCTGCCTCCGTTTGAAGAATCCTTTCCTTTTATACAGGAGTTTTATCGGAACCTGCCTTGGTAATTGACGGCAATGCTTTCAGAGTATATTTATTAGCTACAACGTTTAACATCGATTGAACTTTAAGTGATCTACTTTCGCTGGAGAAAAAAGTGGCAAACAAAAAAGTGACTAGCCCAAAAACTGCTGGTAAGGCCTCAAAAACCCTGACAAGCAAATCTACAGGAAAGGCTTCAAAATCAGCCGCAGGAAGTGCTTTGTCCCAGACAAAGGCCCCAAAGAAACAAACATCGCCAAAAGCAGCCACAGCCGCATCAAAGACATTAAGAGATGGTCGCACGAGCAAAGCGTCAAAGTCCGCTGCAGGCAGTGCTCTGGCACAAACCCCATCTAAGAAAAAGAAATAGCTTTGATTCTAATTTTGCGTGAGCATTATCACGTGAAATTTTTTAAAAAAAAGGCCTTTACAAACCCTTAGTTCTGTACTTTATATATATTTTTTCTGTACTTTATATATCCTCAAAGTTCTTTTTTTCAAGTTGCTTATCCAATAGTTTCCTCCCTTTCCTGAGATATGAAACCAACGTTATTTTAGGGATAGGGTTTTGTGTTCTATTCAACTCTGAAATTTTCTCGTCGATCTCTCTTTTTTCTCGCCGGGTCAACTTCAAACCTATTCCGACGAGCTTGTCGTCCTCTTCTGTTGATTTGTACTGCTGGACAACACTTCTTTTTTTTATTTCTCTTGCCATTCTAAAACCTCCTGGGCGAATTTTTTAAACTGTAATGTAGTTTTGTGTCTGGGGTTAAAATTTATTAAAGGGGTATGTTTAAACTGTGATTTCTTGATTTCTGTTGATTCGCTTATTTGGGGGAAGTAGTGACCTATCATATCAATCTTTTTCATTTCCTCATCTATCTTGCGGTTAACGACTTTTGTCCGTGAATCATAATTATTGCAAACCGCCCCAATAATCTCTGTTTGATTGATGTTCAAAAACTTGTCGTCGATTATCTCGTATATCGTACTAACTAGCTGACTAAGCCCATCGAGGGCGAATTCTGATGCACTATAAACAATAATAATCTTGTTGCTAGCGATAAAACTATTGAACGTTGTCATCCCCAGGTTTGGAGCCGTATCAATGAAAATATAATCATACACATCTCTTATTTTGTCGAGTGCCTGGGAGAGTTTATATTCCCGCCTTGTTTTCCCGATCAATTCTTGGTCAAGTAGATAGGTCTCTTTTGACGATGGAAGTAAGTCGAGGTTTTTGACATCAGTTTGAACAATAAAACTTTTTGTTTTTGGATCCTTTTGCAACATTAAATCATAGGTCGACTTTCTGTTGTCTCCAAAATCGTCAGGATTAAAACCTGATGCTGTTGTAAGATTTGCTTGCCCGTCCATGTCTACCAATAGAACCTTTTTGTTATGAACTACTGAAAGAACACTCGCAAGATTTATACTGATCGTTGTCTTGCCAATCCCGCCTTTCTGATTGCAGCAACAAAAAACATTCTGCTTTCTTTTCATATCTCCTCTTCTGTATTGTTTATATACTTTTTCTGTATTTATTATATACTTTTATAAATGAGTTTTTCAACATGGTCAAGTGTTTTATGCATCTCTTGTATTCTGTAATTTACCAAGGGAGTAGATCTCTAGTCCTGGCTAAGATTGCCCTGCTATATCGAGGTAAAAAGAAAAACTGACAGAAACAATAGATACTTTAATTGCTGGTATTGGTAAGATTTTTCTTAATTTTTCATTGTCCTGCGGCTTTTTAAGAGCTCACTCCATGCTCAACTATGCTATGTCTACAAGTTCCAAGGAGATCGCAACAAATCGTTGTTGCTGCTGCTGCCAGTGAATAGCATTTTACTCGTTTCCATAAATTTCGACTGTCTTTGAAAAGATTTTATCTGATAGCTCTTTTGGAAGCATAGTAATCTTCGGTTATCTGTTACATGCTAATTGTCCAGAACAGAAAGAACTACATAAAATGTCCCAAAAACTCTTTTCTTCCTTCCAGACAAAAACTGCACTCCAAAGGTCAAAATTTTTGATTTTCACCCTTCTGGCTGCGACAGCAGCCTATAAATGCCCCAACGAGGGCGTCAATAAATCATTACGGAAGTTTGGTAGAAGCCGATGCTTGGTTAAAACATAAATTCAGAAAGAATCTATTCCATTTAGAGTGTTTTTCTAAGAAGTTTTTGTATGAATGCCAGCGATTAGCTGGCTCCATCTGTCTGTTGGCGGTCCTATAAGGTTTGTGGATCTGTAAAGTAGATGTCAGTTATAGTTGAATTCGAAGCATGGTTTTAATATGTGATAGCTGCGAAGCAGCACCTTTTTGGATGAGGGGGACGGGCCGAGCAAAGCGAGGGGGGGCAATATTGAGATAGACGGGGTTTAATATTTTGAAGCGTTGGTTGATATTCACATAAAATTCTTCCTACAAACAATAATTATCAATATTACATATTTATAGCTGTGATATCCCCTATTATATCAACCTATACTGAGGCGAACTCACACATAAAGGAACTCAACTCACACAAATAGGAACTGTAGACACACATAAAGGAACTAGACTCACACATAAAGGAACAAAAAGAATGGCAATGGATAAATGAACTCACACATAAAGGAACTACTAACACACACTTCAATAAGCGTTTGACTTACTACATGGTTTGTTTTATGTGTGAGTTTGAATAATTCACTATATTTTTAAACTTTCTACCCCGTCAGCACATATGTCAAAAGAGATAATAACTGTCCGGAAAGCGAATCAGCTCATTGAAGCCAAGTATAAGCTATCGCTCCATGAAAGCAAAATTCTAGCCTATCTTATCTCCAATATTCAGCCAACAGACAACGATTTTAAAGAGCATGTAATGACCCCTAAGATACTTTCGAAAGAATGCAATATTCCGAAATCGAAGGTTTACCCAATCGTTAAAGAGATCGCCAAGAAACTGACCGGTAGAGTAATCGAAATTTATAGCGATAATGGGGACTGGACCGCTGTTTCTCTGTTGCATCGGTCGCGTTGGATTGAGAGTAAGAAACAATTCCAATTTGTTTTACATCCTGACCTGAGACCTCTTCTCCTTGATCTCCGGTCAAACTACACCCAATACTCTCTACTTTATGCATTGCGTTTCACCTCATCATATTCAATCAGAATATATGAGCTCTGCTTAAAACGCCTTAGAGAAGCCAGGAAGAATAGTATTTCTTTTGAATTGAGTGTTGACCTGTTCAAGGAGTTCCTGGGGATTCCTGACAAATACAAGCAATTTTCTGCACTGAGGCAACGGGTAATTGATGCGGCTATCCCCGAAATCAACAAAATTACAGATATTAGAGTGGTCATTACTCCCGCCAAAATGAAAGGATCCAGGTCATTTAACAACCTGGTTATCGGAGTCAATAAATCGACTGATAACTTTCCGGATGCAGTCAAAGAATTGATGAAATATGATGTTCGTGCTGACAGTGCTCTACAGCTTTATGAGAAATATGGGGGAGATCTGATAAGGGACAAAATCAAGAAATGGTTCTATTACCTTACCGCAAAGGAGTTGCCGGATAGATCGCCAATGAAAAACCCGGCGGGATTCATTATCGAACAAATAAAAGAAGGACAGCAAGTTACCCTTGATGATCAAATGCTGATGCTCGAGGAGCAAAGGACCCTTGCTGAAATAGAAGAAGAAGAGCAAAAGAAAATATCTGAACTCACACATAAAGGAACAAATAGAAAAAATAGTACAGAACCACATAAAGGTAAGGATAAAAACCATCCTGAAGAAGACAACAAAATTATCTCCGCTAAAGCAAAGTTTGGAGAACTGGCTGACAAGGCCGAAAAGGCAGATAAACGGTGAATAATAGGTCAAGGATGATACTATGTTAATGTGATAAAACACAACTTGGATTAAACTGCTATCACAGTAACTGTCCGCCAATAAGCAGTATTGCCCTATACTGCTACTGTTGTTTTTACAAAATTTACCTGAATTTTAATGAACATATAACCCATCCATGAATATTGAAAAATTAGAAGGTAAAATCCAATCGCTTATCACGAACCTTGTTGAAGAAACGTTTATCTATGACCTGTTGCTTGCGTATGAACAACCAAAGGCTGCCATCACCCGATTGAAAAACGGGGACTATAATCTCTCGAAAGTCCAGGGCGAAATCCTCTGGAAAAAGAAGCTCTTTTTTAAAAAAGAAAGTGAGAGAGATCTTCATAGCCTCATTGACAGTCTGAAAGACGATCCTGCTATTATCAAGCATCATCCCCGTTTTATAGTTATTACCGATTTTAAGACTTTGTTGTCGATTGATACTAAAACTGCAGATACACTTGATATCCCATTCCTGGATTTGGTGAAATACTTTGACTTCTTCCTGCCCTGGGCGGGAATGGAGAAGTCTCAGCTCCAGAGTGAAAACCCTGCAGACATTAAGGCTGCAGAACGTATGGGCCGGCTTTATGACATCATTTTAGAAGATAACCCCGTCGATAACGAGAATGACAGGCATGCTCTGAATATTTTTCTCTCCCGTCTTCTTTTCTGTTTCTTTGCCGAAGATACAGAGATCTTTGCTGATGGCCAGTTCACTAACGGACTTGCTTCCCATACCTCCACAGATGGCAGCGATCTACAAATTTTTCTGCAAAAACTTTTCAAAGTACTCAACTTAAGCAAGCGATCGGGTTATCCACAGTTCCTGCAGGATTTCCCTTATGTCAATGGGGGGTTGTTTGCTGACGAATACCCAGTTCCGATGTTCAGCGCGAAATCAAGGAAAATCATCATAGAGTGTGGGGCACTTAACTGGAAGGCAATTAATCCGGATATTTTTGGTTCTATGATACAAGCGGTAGTGCATACCGACCAACGCGGCAATCTGGGAATGCACTATACCTCGGTGATCAACATTATGAAGGTGATTGAACCATTGTTTCTTAGCGATCTTTATGATGATTTGAAAAAGGCAGGAAACAATGAGAAAAAATTGATAATTTTATTAGAGAGACTTTACCATCTGAGAATTTTTGACCCTGCTTGTGGTTCTGGAAATTTTTTAATTGTTGCCTTCAAGGAGCTTTGCAGTCTTGAAACAGCTATTTTTAAACAATTGTATGGCAGATTATATGGTAACGATCAGCTTACCATTAAGTTCTTCAGCAACATAAAACTTACCCAATTCTATGGTATTGAGCTGGATGATTTCGCCCATGAAACCGCAAAACTTGCGCTGTGGTTGGTAGAACATCAGATGAACCTCGCTTTTATGGAGGAGTTTGGCGAAACTCGACCTACCCTGCCGTTACAAGATGGTGGAAACATTGTCTGTGGTAATGCCACACGACTAAATTGGGAAAAAGTGTGCCCGAAAGATAAGGGATACAAAATTTGTGTTCTAGGAAATCCGCCTTATTTAGGATCTAGTATGCAGTCAGAAAATCAGAAGGCGGATATGTCACATGTTTTTAACGGGCTTGAAAATTATAAAAAACAAGATTATATTTCATGTTGGTTTTTCAAAGCATCAAAATATATCCAGGAGCAGCATAGGTTCGCATTTGTTACAACCAATTCTATCTGTCAGGGGACACAGGTTGAAATGACCTGGCCATATATTTTTAAAATGGGTTTAGAAATTTTTTTCACACACAAAAGTTTTGCATGGTCGAATAATGCAAAGGGAAATGCAGGTGTTATATGTTCAATAATTGGTATCAGGCCAATTGCGAATGAACCTAAATACATATTTAAGAATTCACTAAAAACCAAAGTACAAAACATCAATGCTTATCTTGTCGTAGCCAGTAGTACTATAGTAAATAATCGTTCAAAACCACTTTCAACGCTTCCCAAAATGACCTCTGGGAACAAACCTCTTGATGGTGGTAATTTGGTTCTTTCAACCCATGAAAAAGAGCTTCTACAAAAAGAATTCCCCGAATCGATAAATCTTATAAAACGATTCATAGGTTCAAGCGAATTTATTAGAGGAACTGAAAGATGGTGCCTTTGGATACCAGATAGTGCAGTAGATTTCGCAAAGAATTTCCATCCTATTGCAGATCGAATAGAACGAGTGAAAATTTTTAGACTAGCTGGAGGTAACAATGCTCGGAACAAAGCTCACTTACCTCATAAGTTTGAATTTGCGAATGAACCTAAAAAAATACAGATTATTTTACCAAGAGTTTCGTCTATTAGAAGAAAATATATTCCTATGGGTTTTTTTGATAAAAATACTGTAGTTGCAGATTCAGCACAGGTAATATTCGACCCAGAAACATATGTATTGAGCATTATCTCATCAAGAATGCATATGACTTGGGTTAAAGTTACTTCTGGACGTCTGAAATCAGATTACCGATATATAGTGGTCCCTAGAAATCAGACAATAAGTTAAGATAGAATCACACCAGCACAAAGGGACCAATGAAAAGGAAATCATTTACAAACGAGTTTAAAGCTAAAGTCGCATTGGAAGCGATAAAAGGA
>Ga0307988_1000736_pt1 | contig 21094 bp, 16 predicted proteins | sample EllFjometagen183_FD_203166 | JGI IMG/M metagenome (GOLD analysis project Ga0307988, IMG submission 203166) | Marine microbial communities from Ellis Fjord, Antarctic Ocean - #183 | ecosystem: Environmental > Aquatic > Marine > Unclassified | place: Southern Ocean | collected 2014-10-08 | reverse complement strand
CTTCTGTCCTCAAACTCGGATCTTGAACCATACCTAAGTGCGCGCGAAAGACACCCGAGAGCTCCGAATCGATTTCCTTCTCAACGCGCTCCGCCAATATGCTCAAGTCGTCAAAGATCCGCAGAAGGGCCCGATCCAGCCGCTCCAATTCATCATCAACTTGGGTATCGTCGATATCATAGAACTCATCAAAGCGGGTCAAGACATCCCGGTAGATAAATATATGTCCCTCTCCCAAGCCGGGCGAAAGCGTCTTACCTGAAAGCATCATGGTTGTCTTAGTGTCATTCATTTATGATCCTTCTGGATACCCCCATTTTATGGTTCTGTTTTTACCCGCTTCTTTTGATCTATATAATGCTGCATCTGCCTTTTTAATTAAGGAGTCTGCAGTATTTTTTATTTTACTATCAGTCTCACCTACTCCAATGCTAACTGTTACAGAAAAGTCATCAAAGTTTAACTTCTCAATAGCCTTTCTTATGCGCTCCCCAGTTACATATCCTTTTGCAATATCTGAATTAGGTAAAATTATTGCTAATTCATCACCACCATATCTTGCTGCCAAATCCATTTCTCGAACTATTCCATTAATACAATGACCAATATTACGTAAAACCTCATCACCTACTTGATGCCCATATTGGTCATTAACTTGTTTGAAATCATCAATGTCTATCATGAGCAAACTCAGTGATGTATTTGATCTTTCAGTATCATCAATATTTTTTGTTAATGTGACTTCAAATACATCTCTGATATATAGTTTTGTTAATTCATCTATTGTTGAAGATTGTGTAACAAAATCACTTTTTTCTTCTTCGATTATTTTGGGTTCGTCCAATATTTTTTTTATATTGGAGAGATAATCTAAAGTAGCAACAGAGATACCGACTTTCCTACCCAGAGCATGTTCCAAATTCTTCATGTGTTCTATGATTTCAGCCCAAAACAACTTTGCTTTATTTTCAGGATATGTTTCATGTGTCAGTGACAGCAGAATCGAAGAATAAAGACTATCCTTATTGTCCTTTTCGTACTGCTTCAGAATCTCGGTACTGGAAGCAATGGATTCAACTTCAGATAACATAATAGATTGATCCTGGATATCTATGATATCTTCCAGTTGGTCGCTGCGTTCTTTTTTTCTCAATTGCGTGATCCTTTTATACCTAACGCCCCTGTCTACCCACGTGCGGGATAACGGAGTAGTAATTAAAACATTTATATACTATCACCTGTAAACAAAGTATTTACAGGATTTTACTGAAAGTTTGTCAATGTTATGTTTTTAATAGTTGTTCAGAACATGATTAAATTAGGCAAAAAGTGGCGATTTTTTTATTATTCTAGGCTTTGTTGAATAATTATATTTTAGCATATTCTAGTTGTTAAAAACCTCATTTTTGATCATATTATTTCTTTTGTAAATAACATTAGAGGTATATATGAGAAAACATCGAAAAGGAAAGCCATCAAACTATCGTTTAAGAAACTGGTCAAAATATAATAATGCTCTGAAAAACCGCGGTAAAATCGTGTTTATGATAACCCGAAATATTGAAGATACTTGGCTAGCACTTGAACCTGATAAAAAGCTTCCTGGGGCACCTGTCGTTTTCACAGACAAGGCTATAGAAATAAGCCTACAGATACGTGAACTATTTCATTTGCCCTTGAGGCAGACCGAAGGATTCATTGAAGGTTTGTTTAAGAGTCTTGGAATAAACGTTCCAGTGCCAAACTATAGCCTTTTAAGTAAGCGTGCAGAAGGACTTGAACTAAAGCTTAAGCGATTTAGCAAAACCGATAAATGCCCATTGCCTGATAAACCTGTTACGATTACTATGGATTCAACAGGTCTCAAAATCTATGGAGAGGGTGAATGGTTGAAGGAAAAGCATAAAGCAAAAACACGTAAGTCATGGATGCGGGCACATATAGCTATAGATCAGACAGGTGATATTGTCGCTGAAAGTCTTACCTCAACAGCTATTGGTGATCCAACGGAAGCAGTTAATCTACTTGATCTGATTCCTCATAAAAATGTAGATACGTTTTACGGTGACGGAGCTTATGATGCAGCAATACTCCACGCTGCTCTTGAACACAAATATTCTGAAATCAATATTATAACCCCACCTCGAAAAGATGCTGTAATTAATTCAAGAGATCATCCTACTCAACGCGACAAACATATAATGAAAATTGAAGAAAAAGGTCGAGATGCGTGGCAAGCCATCTCAGGGTATAACAAAAGAAATCTTGTCGAAAATACTATGTACAGACTTAAAACAATATTCGGAGGAAAGCTTAAGGCTCGAAATAAGAAAAATCAGCAAACAGAACTTACAATCAAATGCTCTCTGCTAAACAAAATGAACTCTCTCGGTATGCCAAATGCATATAAAGTCAGATGTCATTGATATGGTCGCAAACCATGAGAGAAAATATTTATTCAACAAAGCCATTGTAATCAGCAATTAAAAAAATATAGATATTTAATAACTAATCCCCCCTTCCCTTATCTTTATAAAATATTTTATAAAGATCGTTACTATTTTTCATATACATTATTAGTAGTGCTATAAAATGACTGTAATTGATATAATTTTAATAGTAGGTACTATTAAATCACTATCAAAACTTGTTATAAAAAGAGCTTGATTTGTTAAGTACTGTGAAGGGTTATAAGTAATACTACATTTAATAAAATTTGAAAATTATTATAGATGTTTTATTATCTGTTAATAATTGTGTATAGTTAGTAACAACACACATACTAAACAGCAGTTAATAGTATGTACATATAAGCTAAACAGTAGTTAACAGTGCTATGCTATTAACAAATTCAAGAATTATTATTTAAGGATTGTTTAATAGTGTAGACTGAATATATAAATTATATTCACTATAATAGTATTGTTCTGAACTGTTAAAACGTTGTGTAAAAAAAGTATAAATTTGTATAGCTTTATATACAAAAAGCTCTGTGCAAAGATTGTGAAGTACTAATTAACCTTTCCATAAAAAAAATATTTATAATGGAAAGGTTAATTCACTTATATTAGGCAAAAGTATTGTTAACAAAATGTGTAATTTAATAAGAAATGATAAATATCTAAATTCATTACTGTTAACAGTAAATTACAATTATAATTCAATCTTCACAAAATTTGTACACAGTTACTTAATAAAAAAAATAGTACATAAAAGCTAGACAGAGTATTGTATTCGTGTTAACAGTAATATAAATTTATAATGAATCTTACATTTAACAATTTTTAACAATTTTTATGGATTATAGATGCCTCCAAAAGAATGGAAAACAAGAGAAGAATTAGCTATTTTGAGCCAGGTTCATACTAACACTGTTTCAACCTGGCTTAACGATAACAAAGAAAAGTACAAGTCTAACCTTGAGCAATTTAAAAACGATATTGCAAATAAAGAAAAAAATAAATGGTTCATTAATCCAAAAGAATTCTTTAAATCTTATCCAAAAAAAATTACATATGATCATTCCGAAAATTTCAAAGAATTTTCTTCAAATCATCCCCCTTTAAATGCTCTTCACACTTCATCAAAAGAACAAGCAAAGTTGGATAGCGAAGAAGGGCAGGGGATTCTTGTTTCAAGTAATGATTTAGCCATAGCACATAATGTTCGGGATGCATTTGGGAAAATAGGTTATGTAATAGAACCTAGGAAACCTTATTATCATCGAGCAGCTTTGTGGCTCATACTTTTTATTATAGCATTAATAGTATTATTTGTTTTTGCATATTTTGAACATAAAACAGCTATAATAGAACAAAAAAAACAAATAGGCGAATCGTACAAAGCTCTAATTTCATCGCGTGAAGAGCAGTATAATGCAAAAATAAATGCTCTTGAAATACAATATCAAGAAAAACTTTCATATCAGGCACAGTTAAACCAAAAAGACTTACAATTAAAGTTGAAAGATGTTGAGTTAGTTAAAAGTGAATTGGATAAAAGTAAAATATTGACTCAGCAACAGAAAAGTCAGCTAGCAGAAACTAAAAGAGAAATATCTAAACTTAATGAAGAACTAAGCAAATTAAAACTTCAAGAAGAACCTTCTTCAGATATCAGCACTACCATTTCTACACAATAATTTCTGGACTCTTTTGAGTACAATTATTAGGGCAGGGTAGTTATTACTTATTTTTATATCTTAATTCACACCCAAGTAATATTGTAATACTGTAATACTGTAATACTGTAATACAATATTACAGTATTCTTCATATATACGATAATATTGTAATATTTCAACTAAAGGAGAGATCATGATTATTACTATTGGGGTTGAAAAAGGAGGAACTGGAAAGAGCACTATGGCTACAAACCTTGCTGTTTATCTCAAATTAAAGGGTCGAGATATTGCAATTTTAGATGCTGATAAACAGTCAACATCTAGTTTTTGGATGTCAGTTAGAAATGAAATAGAAAATGTGCCTAGTATTCCTGTATTTTCACAGACCGTCAGTGTAGATAAAATAGCTAGAAATCTTGCAGAAAAATACGAAGATGTAATAATAGATGTTGGTGGTACTGCAGATCTCGCTTTAGGAGATGCTATGCTAGTAAGTGATAAATTATATATGCCACTTAGACCCTCACAGGCTGACCTATGGACTTTAGATAAAATGGAAAAATTAATAGGAGTCTCTAAAAGTTTTAATAAAAACCTCGTTGCTTATGCTTTTTTTAATCAAGCACCTACACATCCATTTATTCAAGAAACAAAAGCAGCACAAGAATATTTAAAGGATTTTATTAATATAAATTTATCTTCAGTTGTTGTTCGTGAAAGAAAACCATTTAGAGATGCGCTCGCAGAAGGTCTTTCAGTGCTTGAAAAATCAGATAAAAAATCTATTCATGAAATCACATCACTTTGTGAAGAAATATTTGGAGGTGTATTATGAGTGAAAAAAAATTTAATAGACCAAAATTATCTAGTAATATAATAACAAACGATATTAAAAATGATTTTCATAAAAAAATTAGTGAAGTAACAGGTAGTTCTAAAGAAAAAAAAATTAAAGAAAATACCCAAAAGGTTTCATTAAATATGAGGGCAGGGGACATGAAAATTATAAAAGACATTAGAAATAAATTATTAGATATGGGAATGAGAGATCCAATGCCAACAGCTACCGATATTCATAGAATGGCTATTTTATATCTAGAAAAAGCAAACGATAATGTTTTAGGCAAATTATTTGAACAAGTATTACGGTAATATGATAATACAGTATATATTAGACATACTGTATTATCCGCTTTAGTATCTGCATTTATTGATTAGTATGATGTGTTTTTTTTTATCTCTTTCTAATATGTCTAATGAACTTAGTTTTTCATATTTTCTAGCGTTTGATGTTACCAGTAACAATTCATATTCCAATCTATATAGTCATTGATATTAGAATAGAAAGAAATGTTTAAAAATTATGAGTCCACATCTGTGTAACAGTTGAACATCCGCTAATAAAAATAAAATGTCTAAATTAGTCAGCAGTTCAATTCTTTTAACCTCAAATTTCTCTTTGCACTTAAAAGGTAAAAAAAAAGTTTGCATCATCTTTCATTGATTCCCTGGGAAATAATTTGTAGTGCAGACGGTGGTAGTTACATACTTGATGACGTATTACAGTAATATCATATTACAATAATATTTATATCATGTATATTAATTACCTAAAATATTTTAGGCTCGTAAAAGTAACCATATTTTTTATGTAGGTAATCGCATTAATGTCCTGTTAGTTAAATGAAATCGCATTAAACAATGATAACATTTAGCCTATATTGTCTCCTTAAATGCTTTGCTATAGTAAATTGTTGTTATTTCCGCAGGTCATTGTAGATTTACACGGAAAGAGCGCATAATGGCCTTTAAGGCCTTATTACGTAAAAGTTCCAAATTAGCTTAGTTTTTGTTTATACCAAGGCAATTCCAAAAGGTTTTCAATAGAGAGTTTATAAATGGGTGAAGTTTGTATTAGATAGCGAAAAGTTTAAATATAATCAGATATTCTTAGTCTTTAAAAATGTTATCATTCATAAGTATGAAGAAAAATATTTAATTTTCTAGTAAAAAATAATGAGCTAAGCGAGCTTGACGAGCGGTCTAAGTGAGCGAAGCGAACGCTTGTATGAATTGCGCCGAAGGCTACCTATTATTTAAAGAGAATTGTAGGTTTCCGGGTATTTGATATTATCAGTTATGATTGAGTACACCAACGTCTCGGACGGTTTATCAAGTATTGGGTTATAAGGGGATTACTTATAAGCTCTAATATTCCACAACGAGGTGGGGTGTCGGGGGTTTTTGCAGGAGCGAAGCGACTAGCTTAAAAGGGCGATCATTATCTTGCTTTTGCTTCTTTTCTTTATGACGATGTTCTGTTTGTATGTATTTATAAGTATTTATAAGTATTTAAGGTAAATAGTATTTGCTTGGCGTATAAGGCTTTATAACTTACAATTGCAACTCAAATCGTGTTGTTAGCCTCAAATCAATTGCAACTCAAATCGTGTAACAATAGAAGCTCAATTACAACTCAGATCGTGTGATTTAGCCTCAAACTAAATAAATTGGATCAGTATATTACAACTCAGATCGTGTGATTTAGCCTCAAAACCATTATAAAAGCTCTATTGCAACTGAGATCGTGTGATGAGAATAACTCTATTACAACTCAGATCGTGTGATTTAGCCTCAAAACAAATAAAATAGATTAGTTAATTGCAACTGAGATCATGTGATTTAGCCTCATTCCCATTGTAAAAGCTCAATTGCAACTCGGATCATGTGATTTTTCATTAAAATGTTATTGCAACTCAGATCATGTGATTTAGCCTCATTCCCAACATTATTAAAACAATAATAATGAAAGTGTTTTAATAATGTTGAAAATAAAAACACTTCAACATATATTAAAATGTTTTTATTAAAGATTTAAAGGTGGGAAAAATCATGTCAGAACAACGGATTATAAAAAATATCTCAAGTAAGTCAACCTATCTTGCTATATCAAACCAATTTGCGACGGCAAAAAATATAAAATTACTCTCCAGAGATGCTCAAAAAATGGAAGCCTGGTTAATCAGTCAAATAAGACCTCGTGATACTGATTTTAAACCATATAGAATAACTGCAGACCAAATAGCAAGCCTATTTGGAGTAAGCAAAAATTATTCTTATCAAAAATTAAATTTAATATCAAATGAACTTTTAACTCATATAATCCATATCAAAGAAGGTAAGCTATACAATAAATACGGTTTAATAAGTAAATCATCTTATCATACTGGTGAGGGATGGTGTGAAATGAGTATTCACCCAGATTTAGAACCTCATTTATTAAATTTAAAAAAGAATGGGAGATTTGCTATTCTTGAACTATTTATATCATGGTCTTTTAAGTGTGTATACTCATATCCAATTTATAAGTATTTAAAATCCTTTTTGCATGAAGGACAAGATAGCTACCAAATTGAAATTAAAGTTGATAATTTAAAACAAATAATAGGATGTCCTCAAAGATACCCTAACTATTCAAACTTTAATATTAGAGTTCTTAATCCTGTAAAAGAAGAATTTGATCAAAAAGCAGATATTATTTTTGAATATAATCCTTCTGAAAAAGATAAGAAAAAGGTTCTTTCAATAATTATTACTATTTCAAGAAAACAAATATTACCAAAAATGCTGCAGGATATATCAGATATTAATGATTTAAAACCCACTGATCTTGATGAGAAAAATATTTCATTGGAATTATTGAGTCAAAAGCTGAAAAAATTGGGTTGGAATGGAAAAATAGAGGAACTAACCCAAAAAACAAGTATAGAGGCAATTGAATATTATTGCGATATTTTAACGTCAGAACTTAATAAGTTAAACAGTTCAAAAATAAATAGTCAATTGTTGCATGAATATATTGATGAGAGGCTTAAGACTAATGCACAGAAAATATATAATATTTTCTGTGATGTTTTAAAGATCCCCACGGTATCAGTAGAAAAAAGGGCTACAAAAAAATATTCAGATTTAGGAAAAGAACTTTTAGGGCTTGGATTTGTAGGAGATGTTGAAAGCTACATAGAAAATGAAGGCAGGGGGATTGTAAAGGAAACACTTGAAGCATTCAAAAGTGAAAATCCCAAAAACCTAAAAAATAAAATTGGTTTCTTCCGTGAAAAGATAAAAACCTTCAAAGTAATGAAAGAGTTAGAAAATAAAATAATTAAGGAAGAGAAAGCTTCTGAAAATAATATTTTGTTAGTGAAACTTGAAAAATATAACTCTTTAAATAGCAATTTCATCGAAGATTATAAGCATTTTATGGAAATCCCCTCAAATGATTATCCAGAAGATCAGAAGATCTTACAGAAATATACAGATCTGACTCTCTCTGAAATGCCTAGCTCTGTAATAAAGGAGTTTATTGAGTGGAAGGTAGGCACGTAATTAACTATTTGTAAGCTAATGAATACAAATCCACAAAAAGAGAGGGCAGAATTTACCCATCTAAAATGAGTTATATGGGTAAATCCTAATATAAACAATGACTTATGAAGGAAAACTATAATGAATTATATGAAACTAACAATACAACTTTTAACAATCATCTGTATGTGTACAGTATATGGGGTCGACACACAAAACTATGATCAAAACCTCCTTGATAAATGCGCCATATGTCAAGACAGCTTATACAAACAAACACCACTTGATAAAAATAATCATATTGACTTGCTCGATATCAAAGGGAATATCATAGAAACAAATGATCGTGGACGTCCTATCGAATCAAACGACTTACTTAACGTGGTTCCAATCTCTGGGACCGAATCGAGTCGGTCTAAACACACTGTATCGAACCTTCTGTTGCCATGCGGCCATATATTTCATGCGTATTGTTATAATGAATATCTCATTTCTAAGGTAACACAGGGTAATACTATCTCTATTCATGATTTATCTCTTTTATGCCCTTTGTGTAAAACCCCTTTCACTCATGCGCAGGTTATCCCCGCTCCTCCGACAGTATCCATCTTCCATGGTGGATATAGGATTGATAATGAGGACTACAGACCCGCTGTTGAAATCAAAATATCCACGGCTGAAGGATTTGAGTCTACGTTAACTTACCTGCGAAATAATCCACATAAGACAAGGCTACGTCTGTCAACTACAGATGACATTTTGTCTATACCCGAACACTTTTTCGAAAATCTAACCCAACTTACACTCTTTGGGCTCACTAATTCACGAATCACCGAACTACCAGCATCTTTTGGACTCTTACTAAACCTAAAAGAAATTGACATCAATACGACCAAAATCTCTAAACTTCCCGACTCGATTGGTGACTTGGTAAACCTTCAAGTACTTTCAGTTGCTAATAGCGAACTTACGTCGGTGCCGGACTCAATTGGCAATTTAGGTGAACTTAAATCGCTTTACCTTGATGACAACAATCTTACTTCATTGCCGGACACCATTTGCAATTTAGGTGAACTTAAAGACCTTTGCCTTAGTGATAACAAACTTACTTCGTTACCCTCTTTGTTGTCTAATCTAACATCTCTTGAAGAGTGTATCCTTAGCTCTAATACGTTTACCAAAATCCCAACAGCTATATTGAATTTGCCAGCTTTGGAAATGGTGAATCTCAATGACAACCACATATCTGATATGTCAGATATTACGGCATCAAGTTTTCCTGCGCTCAAAACTCTATGGCTGAAAAATAACAATCTCAAAAAGATGCCTAAAGAATTGGGTCAACTAAAACGCCTGGAAACTCTGTTTCTTAGTGGGAACGGGGTAGGGGGTGACAAGACCGGTTTTAGGCATAATGTCAATATTAGGTGAAAATGATGGTCAAATATGGCAGCTGTGAAACCAAATCGGCTACATTTAATTAAATTGACGTGGTATTTCTATGTGTTTAATTAATTGACTCATTTGAGTTAAATAAACTGTTGTCAATAGATCAAAGCAACCCTAAGAGTTGCCCTGAACAGCATATAGTCATATGTGGTATAAAAGAAAGGTAACGCATAGACTTTTTTAATCGGGGGAGGGTTTAATTCTCCGATGCTCTGCATCGTTTAATGTTTATTGAGTAATGCTAAATAAATACCTCGCTTTTTTGCGGTGCAATAAAAAGTTTTGCGTCCAGCAAAAATGCTCTGCATCGAGGATTATTATTTCAAGATAATATTACTTTGATTCTTAATAGACGCCACTCAATAATCAGTAGAAAGGTAAAAAGGTACGGAAACAAAACAATAAATATTCTGGCGATAAGGGACAAATATCTGCTAATATTAGCTGTTACCTTTCAATAACCTATAAGTTTGCATGCAACGCTTCACTTATAATAGAGGATGAACTTCAAATAGTAACAACACCAGAGCAAGTATAATTGATATTAATGGCTGAAAAAGTATTGATAAGGCATGGACTGATCTAAAGTACTATCAATCTTGGAAGACAGTCAAGAGGTAGACTTTACCGTCTTTTATAAGGCGAGGGGCTTTGTTGCACGACTTCTTATTTTGGGTCTTTCCATTAAACTGTGTAAACTTTTTATAGGCAGTTTATCCGTTCATCAAATTTAACAATAAAATGAGCCATAGCTTCATTCCAGTCTCTAATAGGCATCGACCATTTTTTAGTAATATATCCTATTGCCAAGTATAAAGTTTTAAACACTGAATCATCACTTGGAAATATACGCTTATTTTTAGTAACCTTACGTAACTGGCTATTAAGAGACGCTATCGCATTTGTCGTATAAATCACTTTACGTATTTCTTTAGGATATTGTAAAAATATCACCAGATTATCCCAATTGCGATACCATGATCTGGAAATATGAGGATATTGTTTATTTCATTTATTTTCAAAAGCCTCTAATGCAAGGTGGGCTTCATCTTCAGCAGCAGCAGAATAAATGGATTTTAAGTCTCTTGCTACCTCTTTTCTATGTTTATAGGGGTTTGAAGTCCAGTGGAACGAAAACGTACGCTAAGGCATATTTATAACATGGGTGTTTTGTTAAATAGTTGAGGTCTAAATTCTGGCATATTTTGTTTATTCATAAATCCATACAGTCATTAATTATGATATTAGCTGAAAAAATATTAGTATAGATTTTAATAGCTCTAGAATTCAATGTTATTTTTCATCTAAAGATAAATGGATTATTTTTCTTTAAGTACTTGACTATTAGTGAATTGTGGATTTTTTTATATGATATATATCATTAATAGTCAACAATTTACAGAGAATGTAAACATGGATAAAGATTTAAGTATTCCTGATTTTATCAGACAACATTGTAGTGACAGTATGGAAAATGCCCTTACCGCAGTAAGGTATACTACATGGGAACGCAACTGCCCTGAATTATCCGATACCGATTTCATATATCTTGGTCTTCTCAGATGCATGACTCCCGTTGACAGCGGTCGGCATTTTATTCAAAATACAAAACAGCTGCATGATATTCCATGTCCTCATTCAACCTATTTTGGTGCATTTCATTCCAGAAGGCGCAGGGATATGCTGGAAGCAGTTTCAACCGAGAGCTATAAGCTTCTCTGCACAGAGGCTTCGATACATGGCATAGACTATCTTAACCATTTTTCTGAACTTGACGGCTATGATGTAGAAGCGGCAGATGGACATTTCGTTACACACGCATGCCATACGCCCCAAAATGCTAAAGGCCGAGTCTTTGCTGCAGGTTTTATTTATGCCATGAATTTACGAAACGGCTTTTTGAATCCCATATGCAAGGTGACAAACGGAACTAAAAAGTCTCATGAGATTCCATGTTTGAAAAAATGGATTGAAGAAGAATGTAATATCAAAAATATCAATGGTAAGCTTTATATATATGATCGTGCAGCAATAGATTACAAATGGTGGGATAAGCAAAAGAAAAATGATATACATATGATTTCAGTTCTAAAGGAAAATGCAGTTACAACTTTTGTTAAAACATTGGATTTTGATCAGAATGATAAAGTTAATATAGGAATTATCAGCTATGAACTGCATTGCAAAGGTAAAGCACAGTTTACGGTTACAACATATAAGGATCCTGAAACTGATAAAGTTTTTAAATTCATATCAACTCTTCCATCATTTTTCAGACCAGGATTAATAGCAATACTCTATTACAAGCGTTGGACGATAGAAAAAGCATTCAACAACAGTAAAAGTGACCTTAAAGAAAGAAAAGCATGGTCATCTGAAAACTCTGCTCTTAATTCTCAAATGAGGCTGACTGCAATGACTTATAATATTTTGAGATTACTTGAGGAAATAAGTAAAAAGCATAACAGCAATTTAATTCATCCAGCTGTTGCAAAATACAATAAAACATTAAACCAGAGAGAGATGAGAGCAAAGATTAATTGTAATTTTGTCAATCCAATCCACTTTCTAAAGAGAATTGCACGTATATCATCATTTACTGTCAGAACAGTGCAAAGTGCTATTTTTAACAAATATTCACTAAAGTGGTTCATGGATAAATTAATAAGATACCTAATTCCATGGCAAACGTGGAATTAGAAACACCGATGATTTTTAATGTTTGTGCTGCCTACTTCGATAATTTTTTTTCTTCTCGCTTCTCTCTTTAAAAAGCTGAAATAAATATGTAAAAAATGCAAGGTTTAACGCGATTTTAAGGAACTTTGGAGCTAATACGGGGATACATGCACATAAGCTAACAAATTGCATATACAGCATACTTTTTGCGTTTTTGGAGTATAAATAAAAAGGAGTCTTCCGGGGATGAAAGACATTGATAAAAAAAACCGAACCTGATGTATTTAATTACCTGTTTTTTGCCTCTTTTTTATATTCGTTAATAATATTTTTTATCTGAGTGTTATTAGAAACTTTTTTATCTAGACCAAACGCACCTTGCTCATTAAATTTGTTGTAAGCATACATAGAAGTATCAACCCACATATTATGAGTACCTAACCAAAAAAGAGGGAACCCAGGTAGAAGTAATATTTCTACCCAGGTTGTTTCTGAGTTTTGCAAACTACACGAATATTCTTTTTCTGTATTATTGTTAATTAAAACAAAATCAAGATTGTATATCAAAGTTGTTGATGATGGGAAAATAAAGAGTGAAAGTCCACTGAAAAATGAACCAAAAAATGACATATCTTCATTCCTATAGCCATTCAAAATTAACGTGTAGTCTGGTTTTACTTTTAAATCACCTATATTATCATAATCTTTAATTAAACCATTTCTTACCCATGCGCTTAGTAATGCGTTAAGAATTCTATTAGCTTCACTCCTATTCGAGATCATTCCTCTAGAGGTACCTGCTCCATTTAATTTTTGATAAAAGCTTCCTACTTTTATTTCAATTATTGGTTGTACTGTTGGAGGAGAAGGAGGTTTAACTTTTGGTAATTCTCCATTGTTAAATGACATACATCCAGAAAGCAAAATACTAATACAAAAGATACTTATGTACTTTTTCATAATTATTTTTTTTCTTGTTTTGTTTATTTATGGGAAAACTCGAATTTATCTTCTCCCAATTTTTATTTATAAAGTTAATCATTAAAGACTTTATTTGCTTTTTGAGAAGTACATTATTCGTTGCAACAACTTTAACTTTCTGTTTTATATAGCTTTCAGCTTCAGGAATAATGACTGATTCACCCTTAGTAGACCAAAAGTTAGCCCATTTTTTTAAATTAATAGAAATATTGTTATTGCTTTTTTTTAAATTGCTCTGCAATATTCCATCATCAAATCCAGTACCATTTTTATATTTCAGATTAACTTCTGAATAGAGTGATATAAACCATTTATAATTGCCATCATCCTTTTTTATTTTTACCTCACTTGCATCATGCATACTATAAAAGGAAATAATTTCAGATTGAATCTCTACAGAAAAAGAATCTGTTCTCGTTATTGTAGTTCCTCTTGGGTTTTTAGAATCAAAGGATATAGGTTTTTTTGTAAAACAAATACTTTTCTGGGGAGTTAGATATATAAAATAAGTTATAAAATTTCCTTTTCTATATATGTAATCTGGCTTTCCAAACTCTTTTATATATTTTTTAATTTTCGGGTCATGTCTTTCTTCTAAACCTAGCAAATACTCACCAATCTTATTATCTAATTTTCCATTTAAACTATTAACAGGGATCATTTTATTTTTATATTTATTTGCAGTCCCATATTCAAATGCGGTGCAAGATACTAAAATTATTACTATCAATATTGTTGTTATTACTTTAGTGATTTTTAGCATATTAATGTAGCCCTAACTTGAGACAGCCTTTTTTGCCAAATTTTTCCCCGCTAACTTAACCTCTGGTGAATCTTTATCAATTCTAAGTATAACTGGTGGATTGTTTTATTGCAATAGAAGCAGCAGGTGGTGATATCATGTTAGAGATAGGCGAAAATCCCAAAAAACATTAAGAAAATAATAAGCATTCTAGCGAATGCTTTACACAATAATGACATTTATATGTGTAAAATACAGGGAAGTGTTTTTTTTGGGTTACAATTTTCCTTCCGTAAAATATACTGGAAAGACCCAAATCGAATGGGAATGTGTCATCTCTACACCTGCACAACACCATCTATAATCTATTGTGCGTTGTCTGGGGCTGTTGCTTCTGATAACCCCCGATGTCATTATCCCACAGTTTTTGACTTAAATACTCGCTACGTAGATCCTTCTCCGCCGCATGTACCATCCTTTCGGTTAGTGCTTTGCAGGATTTACTAGAACTGAGTTCCAATTCATTCCCTTGAGTCGCTGCTGTGTGCGCAGCTACCCCGTAAGTGTGCGCATCTACCTTTCCCTTTTCTATGTCCAGTCGTTCTTTGAGTACTGTTTTCGCTATCTCTGCAGACCCCTTCGCCTTCACATTGGCATCTAGATTGAATCTTTCGCTGGAGATTGTTGTTGGGGTCAATTGGCCATCCATTAAGCTATCTAACTCGAACACTACTGTATTGTCATATAGATATATCTCTTCTTTATTTCTAAGCCCTGCGATTGACTGCTTCAAATCCGTTTTCACCTTCCATAGCATCAATCCCCTATTTGGCAGATACATCAGAACTTGTACCGTGTCACTCTCGCTACCGGCACTGGCGAGCATGGTCTCCAACGGGCCCCGGGTTAATATTTCAATATCATCTTTAAAATATTCTTCGTTATCCTTTCTTGGGTGGTTCCTATTCAAATTCCAAGTGAGACTATTAAATCTATCTATCTTCCTTTTATCTTTTGGTACGTTTGCTACTTTTCTGAAGTGATTAGTAGCTACCAACCAAGAACGTTCTTTCCAAGGTGTCTTAGGTGTGTGCCTCGTCTCATAATTTGTTCCATCACTCTCAATTACAACACATTCCTCTTCGCTGTCGTTGGCGCCTTTTCCTACAGCCATTATGATTGATTTTATACCCCGAGATTCATTTTGGATCTCGGATTCGACATACTTAATTCTTGTGCATTTATCTGATTCAATGGCACTTCTTGTAATAAGGTGAATAGGGGTGAATTTTTTGTTTTTAGCTAGATTGCTAGGGGATTCAGATATGAATTCTTCATTGTAAAACACTGCAACCCCCTCATTGTTGACTCCTGACAAACAACCTATAAACCCAGAAAATGTCCATGAGATCCATGGTTGTTCGTCAGTTTCAGCTGGGATGTTAACAATCATCACATGGCTGTCAAGTAACGCCTTACTGGGAGGCCAATCCAATAACCGAATGGTGACTCCACCTAATCGGTTCTCGAAGTCTTCAGGTGATGATGTTGGTGTTGATGATCTAGTTGCACTTGAACAACCTAGTTTCATTTTATCTAACTTAACAAATTCCGCTATTGCAGTTCCCATTAGAATATCAATATATGATAACTCAAACTTTTTAGTAAACATCCCCATAGGTCCTTTGTGTATCGTACATATCATATCGACACCTGCCTCTTTCATGCCAGAAATAATCCCTTTGGCTTCCGCTGTGTACGCAGACGCTACTTGAAATTTGTCGTTGAAATATTTTTTATATTTTTTATATTTTTTATACTTATTCTTACAAATTGTTTTAATGAAATATCCTTTATAAAGATTCATTATATCTTCAGCCAACAAGAACCCATGTGCATATCCGCGTTCTTCATGCGTTCCTTTTAAGATTAATAATTTTGCTCCATTTGACAATATCTCAACAGAAGAAGAACCTTTAAAGTTTTTATCTTTTGCATTTGCCATAAGACAAAAAATAAACCCTACCATAAATAAGGCCAATATTTTTTTCATCCTTTTACCTTTTTTCTGCATTGGACATCCCCTTTGTATTTATTATATTTTTTAGTGAACTTTTTATTCTTTGTTAGGATATATGCTTAACGTCGCATAACATCCAGTATGTTAAACTGGGTTTATTGCCTTAATGTATTTGTACACAAATACTTACAAATATTAGCATCGTTTAACATCTACTTATGAACCACTAAAAACAGTACAAACCACAACATGTTGTGGTTGCTATAGCCCCAAATCCGGTTCTAACCATTGAAAAAAAAGATATAATAAAGACTCAGATAATGTCTTCGGGTCGGGCTTTTCATATACTAAATTATGTATAGATTTCTTTTCTGATATTGATAAAATAGAATCATTTTCCCTGCAATATTTTATAAGATCTTTATAAAAATCATTTACTGATTGGCTGGATAGATAGTCATTAACCCTTTGGAGGTAATACTTTTTATCTAACTTTTCCTGATTAAGTTTTATTGTCATTGTTATAGAAACAATATTCCTACCTTCTTTATTCTGCTTATAATCAAAATAAAGATCTGATTTTTCTTTAAGCTCTTTTTGGGCTGAATTAATAACATTTTTTCTGAAATCAGATATTCCGTTTCGGCCTAAATATTTATTTTGTAATTGGAACATTTTTCTTAAGTCAGATATCAATATTGTTCTTTTGCCTATGCTTTCGTACTGTTTAATTAATTCATAAAAACGAATAGTGTGTTTTCCTGTAAACTGTTTAGTTTGTAGTAAATCATAACTGGTAAACCTTTCCTTCAATTTATTGAAAAAAGGTATAACTCGACCCGAAAAACCCAGTGTTAATTCTCCATTTTTTAGTTTTGTAGTTGTGATAAAAGAAGATGTTTCAAACTCTTTACCTTTATTATCAACATAAACAATAACTTTTTCGTTAAGTGCTTTACAAGCATTTTTGATATTTGTAAAGTCTTTATCTGTATCAAGTCCACTGAAATGTTTTATTTCAGTTCTATTCATAGAAACAAAATAGGTATGATGCGGATTAGGTTTATCAGGGAAATCTTTTTTATTTGCCTTTAGCACAGCCATATTTAATACTTTTTTCTCTGTTGGATTACACTTATAGCTTGCTTCAATGAAATTATTCCCGATATATACAAGTGCTCTTTTACTCATTACAAAACCTTTTTATAGACAGTTTAATAGAAAATGCTATATATATTACATTTCAATAGATAAAAATAAAACTCTGTATATGTTGTTTTTATAATATTTTTTATAATTTCTCTGTATATGCCCGATAATTTCTCTGTATATGCCCGATAATTTCTCTGTATATGCCCGATAATTTCTCTGTATATATATATATATGATATTTTTAATTTTACTATATAAGTCATAAAATATATATAAGCTATATAAGCTGTGAAATATATATAAATGAGGCTAATAATGGAATAAATAACAATAACAAAGCAACAACAAAAACAATAAAGTGTTTTATTGTTAAAGGTATATGCCCGACAATTTCTCTGTATATATTCCGACAATTTCTCTGTATATCGTCTCGTAAGTACTTTGCTTTTAACCTGTTATAACTGCTTAAAAGAACGTTTAAAGTATATAAAATACTTAAAACGTGCGCGCACGCGAAGGGAGGAGGGCCAAAAACAGTCCTCGTCAGGCTTTGCCTGAACTCGCAGAGCTCAAGAAGGAAAAGGGACGAATCCCTTTTAATCCCTCAATATTAGACCGCTCCCCATTCGGTCGCTTAGCTCATTATTTTTATTAAGGAAGTTATTTCAACATTTAGTATTGAAGATATTTATATATGTTTGTGTTGGCGATAATATTTATTTATCTTCAGTGCTGTTGCTATACAGTTCACCCACTTCGATAAGCTTTTCTTCTCGTTACACTCATTAAGGCTGAAATGAGTGTATGTGAAAAAAGAAGCGTTTAGCGCGATCTTAACTTTGGGTTTAATGAAGGAATATGTACGTATAAATGGACAAATGGTCTACGCGGTCTATTGATGCGTTTTTTTGGGTGTAAATAAAAAAGAGTCTTCCATGGAATGAAATGTTTTTTAACTCAGCACAGGAAATCAAAAGGAGCATTCTTTTTAGTTAGAAATAAGGGGTGATGATTAGCTTTTGTACATATCTTTAAAAAGATATGATTATAATTGTAGGGCTGAAGGAGCATAATCTATGGGCGATTATACCCAAATATTTAGTTTCACCCATATATTCAAGCGGCAAAAAATAAGGCAATAATGCGATTTTAAGCACTATTAACTCAAAAAGAGGAGAGGAACAACTGAGGTAATTAATAACGCTTTAGAGAGCCTCTAAATTTAGAGGAATTTCAAAGTTACCAAAGAAGCATAAAGTCAAGCAACTTAAGGCAGAGTCGCCTTTTGTTAGTTTGTTTATATAATAGGTTTATGACCAATCAATTATGGTACTTTGCATAACTGATTGGTGCTCATAGTTGCATGCTAGTGGAAAATGGTTATCTAGTGTGGCATGCATTTGCACAATAATAACAACCATCAACATTCTTATATTTTTCCTTGGCTTTTATTATGGCACCTTTGCAAGATAAAAATTTTCCCAAATAGGTGCGATTGTGTGATAAAGGCATATGTTTACAACCATCTTTGTGCACTTCATGCTCTCCTGTTTCTTGTTGATTTTTATTTACATAATAATCATCCATAGCGTCCTCCTTGGGATTAAAGATTTAATAACAGGGCCAATTTATTCTTTATATTTATTTTATAGTAGAAAGTTTAAAATTACTACTATAAAAAAGCAACTTTTAAAAATCTTATTTTTGTGCATTGCTAATGCAACATATGTTACTGAAAGATAATATACGCTTTAATAGTTTTCAATTTTCCTTCCGTAAAATTTACAGGCAATTACCCTAAGAGAATCTTAGGTACAAAATCCATAAAAAACGAGTAAATTATTTGAAATATACTAAAACTATTCTAATAATATTCTAATAATATTCTAATTCAATTTTTATAACATGGGATGAACTATGAAAGATAAAAGATTTAACTCTAAACTGCAACCTTATTTTGTTGAAATATATCAAATGAAAAAGCAGGGCCATACATATAAAAAAATATCTAATTTTCTTCTGCAAAAACATAAAATAAAAATATCAGAAGCTTCATTGTGCACCTTCTTGAAATCCCGAGAAAGGCGAGGAATAAAGCCTACTAAAAGAAATTTAATTGATCTTCTCAGGAAAGATGATGGATCAGAAAATAAAATAAATATCAGCCACTCAGAGCAAAATACACCATTAAAAACAGAGCTTGAAAAAACACCAAAAGAAACAAAAACATCAACAAACAATGCAGGTAAACTTGACGAAATAATGAAAGAATTAGGAATTAATTAGCATAGGAATTTAACCAATGACAGAAAATGAATCAAAAGAAAAAGCTTTAAACCTTCCGCCAGTCGAAAGGAAAAAGATGAGTCAAATTCTATCAAGCTTAACACCTGAGCAAAGACAATATTCTGTAAAGTGGCTTGCAGATCAGGGATACATAAAGCGTGATAGTGACTTTGAAAGACACTATGATGAATTTGCAAAGCATTATGAAAAGACCGAAAAACATTTAAGTGTTCTTTCTGAAGTTATTGTTTCCGTACAGTCCAACATTCGAACCAAAAATAATGAGCTGCTTGAAAATATAGATAATAAGACGAATGATCTGAAATTTGTTGTAAAAGATAGAACAAGCAGCCTTTTAAAAAGTTTTGAGACGATAGACTGTCTTGAAAAACAGGCGGTTTCAACTGAAAAGACATTAAATGAGCTTGTTGATGCTAATGTAGACGTTATGCGTAGCAAATTTTTTATGTTTAGATATGTTGGTTTATTACTTCTGGGTGTTCTTATAGGATATTTCATGAATACTGTTTTAGCTAATTTTTCTACAAGAATAGGCGTTTTTCCTTTTTGGGCTCATTTTGTGTCAATCCTTTTACTAGGACTGTCGCTTGGAGTAGTAGGGAATAATTATTTCGCATATCGAAGATAAGTTACAGATCATCAAATAAAATATAGGTTGCTAATTGAATACTTTTACTAAAATAACAGGACAGGCAGGGGGTAATTATTGTGAAAAGCACCTTGTTAGTAACGATTATTACAATGAAAATGAGCAGGTTCAGGGGAAGTTTTATGGAGAGCTGCAAAAGGAATTTAATTTAAGCAATGAACTTTCTCCGGAGCAGGAAAAAGAGATCTTTAACAAGCTTTACAACAATATAAATCCTCTAACAAATGAGAGACTTACGCAGCGAGAACTGAAAAACAAAGGATATGATTTGACTCTTTCTGTACCTAAAAGCGTAAGTTTGATGTATAAACTTGGAGAAGATGAAAGAATAAAAGAAGCTTTTGAAAACTCAGTAGAAAAAACACTGAAACATATAGAAAATAATCATCTTTATTGCAGGGATAGAGCAGGGGAAAACTATAATTCAGAGGCAAAAGTAAAAACCTCAAATATGCTAGTTGATGTTTACACACATGAAAACAGCAGAAAGCTTGACCCGCAATTACACGCTCATGCTTTTATCTTTAATTTTACAAAAAATACTGAGGATGGAAAATTTAAGGCTATAGATCATTTTGAAATATCCAAAAAACTTAGGGATTCAAGCAGATTTTTTGAAAATGA
>Ga0307988_1000734_pt1 | contig 21153 bp, 20 predicted proteins | sample EllFjometagen183_FD_203166 | JGI IMG/M metagenome (GOLD analysis project Ga0307988, IMG submission 203166) | Marine microbial communities from Ellis Fjord, Antarctic Ocean - #183 | ecosystem: Environmental > Aquatic > Marine > Unclassified | place: Southern Ocean | collected 2014-10-08 | reverse complement strand
ATCATTCCAATATAATCTATAATTTTATCTTTCTTTACATCCATAATATCCTCCATAATTAATATTATTGAATACAGGAATTATAAAACATCTTATTTTCTACTATGTTTAGCGTTGAGAATCATTATCTTTAAGCTTCAGAAAAAAACAATTTTTTCCTTAGAATTTCCACTAGTCACCAAGCTTTAATCTTTGTTTATATTCATTTAGTAAAATTGTCAAATTATAATAATTTTACCCGCATTTTATGGTCTTATATTAATCTTGGAACGCATTCTCCAGTTATATATATAAACCCTTGAGTGGATGTTCTTATTTGAAATTATCCATTTTTAAATTCCATTTTAAACAAATCAAACACAGAGAGGAGGTGAAAAAGTATGCTGAATCAAATCGTATTAAGTGGCAACCTGGGTGATGATCCAATTGTTAATTACTCAGGAAAGACCGGTGAACCTGTTGCGAATTTTGACCTTGCGTTTTACTGCGGAAAGGACAAAGACGGCAGCAAGAAAACAGGCTGGATCAGATGTGTATGTTTTAAGAAAACAGCTGAGATCACAGAAACACATTTGCATAAAGGTGCTCGTATTGCAGTTGTGGGCAACATTGATGAAAATGTCTGGACTAATGATGACAACCAGACCAGGAAGAACCATCAGATAATCGTTCATTCAATTGAATTTATTAAAACTGATGGACGCGGATTTGAGAACGGACAGGACTGAGAAACACTATTTTAAACAGGGAGAGATTAATGGTCATATCAAAACCGGTGATTGACGTGCTAGTAAAAGTGGGTATTGAAATTATAAGTCTTATTAGCACATTAATTTCACGCAAACCAAAGAAAAGGAGAAAAAAATAAAATGAATGAAGCTGAACAGAAGCGAAACCAAAGGGCAGAACAGCTTAAAGTCTATAAGGTTGACGAATGCATGTTCTTTACAGAATCATCGGACGGTCGCATAGCTTATCGCACCTTCTTCGATATACAGAGAGGTGTGGGTAATTGCACTTGTTCTGATTATCAGACAAAGGTTAAATCCGATGGTGATTACAAATGTAAACATCTTCTTGCCACAGCTGATTCAATTCTGAACAGTGAGGTTGAAGGAGCTGAGTACCTTGAAAAGATCAAACCCAAACTGGATGAACGGTTTATTGTAAACATTAAGGGAAAGGATTTTTGTACTTATCCTGGCTTACTCGATATCTCTCATAAGTTAAACTTGATATCACTTAAAGTAGAACTGCTTCAATATCCGAATAAAGAAAATGGACATGAGGCTATCACAAAAGCAATTGCTGAAACTGCTAAAGGCGAAGTGTTTATGGATATCGGCGATGCATCCCCTGCAAATTGTGATTCAAGGATTGCTAAACATCTTATAAGAATGAGTTCGACCAGATGCAAAAGTAGAGTTTTAAGAGATTTGTGCAATATTTCAATGGTCGCAATTGAGGAGGTCGGTGATATTGATGATGTCATTGGTTCTTCAAATAAGGTTGTTGACATTAAATCCAGAAAACCTGCTCAGGCTAAGAAGGTAACAACTGAATCAAAACCAGCATCCGCTAATAATAACAACGGTAATGGAAACGGTGCTAAAAAGAAGGTTGTTGCAAAACCTAAGATTGTTGAGAAAAAGTCTGAAACAAAGAAACCTGATAATGGGAACGGATCAGATCAACCGAAGATGTCAGTAGCACAGAACCGGGCATTAATGAACCTTTCAAGACGTAGAGGTATATCCGTTGACGAAATGGAAAATATGTCAAAAGAAATGTTTAACATGCCAGTAGAAGACCTATCAACATCTGATGCTGCATCATTTATCAGAAATCTTCAACAGTCAGCATAAGTAATCACAATTAACATTAATTATTACCAAAAGGACGGGATGTGCCTATCGGGATTGGTGCGTCCTGTCCTTTTATTATTGATAACCAAAACGCAGGATGCTGCGTATTTATCTGAAAGGAGCTATATGGAATTACATGAGTTGAGGAAGCTTCCACACTTAAGTTCAAGTAGTATCAGCGACTACGTGGATTGTGGAATGTTATACAAGTTTGGACGAATTGATCGTGTACCACGTGAGTTTTCTGCTGACAGCCTTTTGTACGGGACTACGGCACATAAAGTACTTGCAGACATCTATCAGGGAAAACTACTTAATAGTCCACTTGAATTAAAAGAGATCCTTGGACAGTTTGAGCAGTACTGGACGGAAGCCACAGACAATAATGCTGAGATTAAATATGCAGCTGGTAAAAGTTTTGAAACGTACCTTATTGAAGGTCGTGATCTTTTCACAACTTATTACAATAAAATACCTGCAGATGATTTTAGAGTCCTGGCAATTGAGGAGGCATTTTCTTTTAAGCTTGAAGGTCTTGATATCAACCTTATTGGTGCGATGGACCTTATTGAGGAAGATGAGTCTGGAACAATTATCATCACTGACTGGAAAACAGCAGGTAAGAGTTACAGTAATGATGATGTTGATAAAAACTTTCAACTAACACTTTATCAGATGGCTGCACAGGCTAATGGATTTGCAGACAGGGAAATTCTCTTAAGGTTTGATTGTTTAATTAAAACCAAAACCCCGAAATTTGAACAATACTACACAACCCGGTCGGATGAAGATATTTTGCGTGCAAAAAAGAAAATCATGCAGGTAGCAGACGGCATCAGTAAAGGTGTCTTTGTCCCTAATGACGGTCACTGGAAATGCAAAGGATGTAGTTTTGCAGAACATTGTCGGAACTGGTTTAAGGAGGTGGCATGAATAATGAAATATTAACAGAAGCACAAAGATGTCTAACCATAAATGACGGGTTTTCCAGTAGGAAGATCACAGACCTGATATCCCTTTCAAAAAATCATGATGCAGATGAAATTCTCCTATTTTTGTGTGACCTCTATCATGATAAACACCGGCTGGTATCGGGACTTTTAGAGCGTGATGATAATTCAATCATGCTGGATCTGGGAATTGGAGCGATGTTTCGTTTGAGTCAGGCAATTAGATTATTAAAGGACACTAGAAAGGAGAACATTGATGAACAGTTTGAACAAAGAACAGCAGCAAGCGGCTGATTTTCTACACGGGATATGCTCCGTTATAGCTGTGCCAGGATCTGGTAAGACAAAAACAATGATGGAACGCATCGGGAGACTTGTTAATCATCACGGTATCGCACCTGAAAGTATATTAGGACTCACCTTCACTCGTAGTGCTGCGGACCTGATGCGAAGTCGTCTTAAACCTATACTTTCTGATAAAGCAGACAGGGTGATGTTAAATACAATTCATGGGTTTTGTTACTGGTTGTTGAAAAATGAAGGATTTACCTTTGAGCTTCTTTTAGGAAAGGAACAGTTGATATTCCTAAAGGATGTTTTGAAGAAACTAAAATATAGGGATCTGCCAACAGGTATGGTCTTGAGTGAGATTAGTCTTGCTAAAAATAATCTCATTTCAATTCAAGAGTTTCGTGATCTGTATGAAGGTGACAAGACAATGCAGAAGATTGCCGATGCGTATGAAAAATATGACATTGAGAAGGAAAAGAAACTTTTCTTTGATTTTGATGATCTGCTATCTGAAACATTTAAATACTTGTTAGAAAACGAAGATGTTAGAGAAAAGTATTGCTCCACATTTAATCACATATTAGTTGATGAATTTCAGGACACAAATCCTGTGCAGAATGAGGTCATTAAACTTTTAATAGGTGATACTAATAATGGTTCAAGTTACTGGATTTGCGCGGATCCGGACCAAGCGATTTACGGCTTCAACGGAGCTGCAATTACAAACATCTTACATTTTGATAAACATTTTCCTAGTGCAGAGCAGTTTTTGCTTAATGTTAATTACCGAAGCACTCCTCAAATTCTAAGAGCATGTCAAAACCTTATAATAAATAACATGCGTAGGATTGAAAAGGAATTGCTGACAAATAATCCCGATGGTGACGATGTTAATTTAATTGAATCATCTAGTGAGGAAACTGAAGCTCTTAATATTGTTACAGAAATAAATGATCTGGTTGGCAGTCGAGGATATGTCCATAAGGATATATCAATCCTAGTGCGTGCAAATTTCCAAACAAGGCAGATTGAAGAAACTCTGTCATCACAGAAGATTCCTTATTATATTGAGGGAGGAGTTAACTTCTATGACAGAACTGAGGTTAAGGTTCTTCTGAATTATTTAAGGTTGATTTCAAATCCGGATTGTCCTGATGGTGATGAGGCATTACTGAGTATTCTGAACGTCCCGACCCGTTATGTTTCTAACAATTTTAAGAAAGAGCTCCAGAACTTTGCTGAAAATAGGGAAATGCATCTTTATCAGGCATTAAAACATATGCCTATTGAGCTTCCGTATATTCGTCATAGTTTAAAGGATCTGCGGGCATTTCTTGACCCGTTAATTGATGATGCAGATAGCCTTGAACCGAGTGAGATAATTCAACTGTTAAGAAGTACGTTCGATTATGATCGTGTCATCACAGAGGATGACTTGCCTTCACCTGATGATACAAAAATAGCTAACGTAAATCAGCTTCAAATTGCTGCAGCAAAGTACAAAAGTATTGCAAGTTTTTTAGAGTTTACAGAAAACTTTCAAAGTGATCTTGGTCACGATAAGAATGGTGTTCAGGTCATGACAATTCACAAGGCAAAAGGATTAGAATTCCCAGTAGTATTTGTGATTGGACTCGTTGAAGGGATTCTTCCCAGTAAAAAAGGTGACATTGAAGAAGAAAGAAGGATCTGCTTTGTGGGGATATCAAGAGCAATGGAATTATTATACATAAGTACCTGTCAGACCTATCTTGGATCGCCCTGTAAAAGATCAATATTTCTTGATGAGATACTGGATAGTGATAACGGTAATAATTCTTCTTAGACCGCCCTGTCAGACTCCTGGGAGTATTATCTTCAGCATCGTAACCATGGATATAATTAAAAATAAAAGGAGGTTGATATTGGATAAAAAGTTAAAAGTACCTGATTATGACAAAAGGTATAAAGGATCACAACTGCGTGTATGTCTTGTCCGTGAAGGGAGATCTAAGAGACAGACATATATTAGAACACCTGAGGATGTATATAACCTGGTTAAGAAACGTTTATGTGAATCTGACAGAGAAATATTCCTTTCAATCCTTATCTCTACAGATGGATCTTTGATTGGCGTTGAAGAGGTCGCTGTCGGAACACTTGATGAATGTCTAGTCAGTCCAAGAGAACTCTTTAAAAGTGCAATACTTGCCAATGCAGCAAAAGTGATCCTTTGTCATTATCATCCATCAGGTAGTTTAAGATTAAGCGGACCTGATATAAAACTAACAAAAACTTTACTTGAAGCTGGTCGGGTCCTTTGTATTGATGTAGATGATCATGTTCTTGTGACACATCGCGGATACAGAAGCCATCGTAAAATTGATGAAAACCTGTTCTGAGAAACTGTAATACCTGCCTTTAAATAAATCCCACCAAATAAATATCAACATTCAAGATTCCCGGTAATTTTGAAATTAAATGAGGAACCTATGAAAAAGGTGATCTGTGACAACTGCAAGTCCAGACAGGCAAGGACTATTTCGTTTGAAACAGACAGGAGAAGAAGTCAGATCGGTGAGTTTGAATGGAGATTTGAATACGTTGATCTCTGTTATAACTGTCTTGTTGAGCGGATAGGTCTTTTCCTACAGGACGAGCATGATGATGTGAAAAAAAGATTTATTAATATAATAACCCTTAAGAAGGAAGATGTTGCATAAAAATTATCTGGCTTTGACCGGATACGACAATCTAAACACTTATGATTAAAATGGATAATAACGTGAATTAACCCTTTATAAAAGGAGAAACATATATATGAAAAATTCAGCAATAACAAAACTCGGAGATGTAGCTGATCGAGTAGATAAATTATCAAAAAACTGTTTTGACCAGACAATACCTGTTAAAGATATTTCTTTTGATTCCCTTGATACGGTGAATATTGGTAGTGAAAAACATGAAATGCGTGGAATGGCTCAGAGAAGTTTCTGTTATCGTCTGGGTACACCACATCAGTATTTAAGGAAATGCCCGGTTGAATTACAGGCTGAAAACCTCAATCACTTTATAAAGAAAGAAAAGAATGAAAACCTCTTTTTCAGGTTTAACGGGAATGATGTCAGATCGCTTTTTACAGAAAAATACGTTCCCATTGATAACTTCGAAGTCCTTGAGCGAATATATGCTCTTGGTTATAAAGACAACTCAGAAGTTCAGTGTTATCTGGATGATGAATTTATGTCACTTAACATTCTGGACAGTAAAAAGAAGTTTAATATTAACGGCGATAGTTTTAAACCAGGAATAAGTTTCAGCAATTCTGAGGTTGGGCTTTCATCACTTTCAATATCTGCCTACATAATGAGACTAATATGTACAAATGGTCTTGTGTCAAAGACAGATCTGTCAAAATCATACAAACATGTGTCAGGTAAAGTTTTAGAAATGTTTCCAACTATTTTGGAAGGGCTGTCATCTGAACTGACACTTAATAAGGATAAATATAAATTGTCACTTGAAAGTCCGGTTGACAACCCTGAATCAACCCTTGAATCATTTAACCGTCAGTTTACTCTTAGTCCTGTTGAAAAGGATGCGGTAACCTGGGCATGGCCATTTGAGGAAGGCTGTACAATGTTTTCTGTTGTGAATTGTTATACCAAGGCCAGCCAGTTTGAAGATCTTTCAGCGGCATCAAGTTTTAAGTTACAGAAGACCGGTGGACAGATTCTTTCAATGCTGAAACCGCAATAAATATAAACCTAAAAGGGTGGGATCAAAGAAGATATGGTCCCGTCCTTTTCTATTTTAAGGAAGATTTATGAAATCATTTACTGGAATTGAAATTCTTGGAACTGTTGGTGTGCTTGTAATATGTATCAGTGCAATTCCACAGTTATTAAAAACATTCACGACTAAAAGTTCTGGGGATTTGAGTATTATTTATCTTTGCATGCTGATGTTTGGAATGATCTTACTTCAGATATATTCCATAGGCGTTCATGACTTTGTATTTATATTTGGAAACACGCTTTCAATGATAATGACAGGATTATTAATCGTTATGTGGTTCAAATATAGAAAAATAATATGAGGTGATGAATGTCTCGACAATACACGCCTATGAAATATGAGTTTGATGAGTTGACAGCTGATTGGTTTAGATCGAAGGGATATATTACAGAGATATTAAGTAGCCCATGTTTTTGTGATGTAATTGCATATCATAAGAAGACAAAACGGTTTGCAATCTGTGAAGTTAAAAGTCCGAGAGAGCGAGATGCGATGCCGAGTTGGTTGACGGAATATAATGTTAAAGGTCTGAGCAGGAAGAAAATACTTGAGCAGATAAAACAGGCGTCTGGATATAAAGATGATCCGGGATTATGGAGATTGTATTCATTTACTCTGAGCAGTCAGCTGTTCACATATTATAAATCAGCAGAAGAACATTTGAATGCTGCTAAGAAGAGAAACAGAGAACTGAAAAGGATTGATGTCAGGAAAGTCAGAGTAGTACCGTATTTATCTGTTCCTTCTGAAAATGGAAAAGTTGTCAGAAAGGTAATTGGATATTTTAAGGAAAAGGAATGGATAAAGAGTGCCAGGGTTTGCAGGGATGACAGGTTGGTAGTGGTGACTGTGAAGTATTGAAAGGAGGTAATGCTGTGGTTAATAAATTTGAGATCATGATGAATCCAAAAAAATATGGGTATGAGCAATGTCCGCATTGTAACGGGTATGGCTCATCATTAAAAGATCCGGTAGGTGTAAATCAGTGTACAGTGTGTAATGGGTTTGGACTGGTGAAAAAAGGGTAGTACTATGGAGATTAATAGGGGTGCTTAGATAGGCCTCTTTTTTTTTGTGGGATTTTTTATAGGTGTTTGTGCTGTATGGAGTATCTAAAATGAAAAATATTATATTTTCTTTGCATTTTTGACCATATATGACAAAATCTTTTAAATAATATTTTGTCGAATAAAACGTATTATAATTACTCAATATGCTGTGGATAATTCAATCAATGATAAAAAACTTTAATAATAAAACCGATAAAGTCGGTGATGATTTCAAAAAAAATATTACACGGGGAAGCAAACTAGAAGTTGCTGCCGGAATATTCACCATATATGGTTTTGAAAGTCTGAAAAGCGAACTCAATAAAATTGAACAATTAAAGTTTGTTTTTACCGACCCAACATTTATAGAAGTTGATAAGAACAACAGGGAAAAAAGACAATTTCAAATAAATTCAAATAATCGTCAAAAGTCTATAAGTGGTTCTGAGTTTGAAATCAACCTAAAGAATGAGCTTAAAGGAAAATCCATTGCCAAAGAGTGCAAAAAGTGGATTGAACAAAAAGTAACCTTTAAAACTAACCTTGGTAATAAATATATCCAGCCTCATATCACTCTTGATAATAATGAGAATAAATATGTCTATATGGGTATAAACGAATTCAGTAGTGCTGGATTTGGTTATGAAAAAGACAATTCTATCCTGAATCAGATTATTAAAACAGACGACTTTGAAACTACTAAGCAATACATCCAGAATTTTGACGAAATTTGGAATGATGAAAAAGTATTAAAAGATGTGACGGATGAAGTTGTTGGTTACATCTCAAACCTATATAAAGAAAACTCCCCGGAATTCATTTATTACTTAACTCTTTATAATATATTTGATGAATTTCTGGAAGACATATCAGAAGACGAGCTTGCCAATGAAAAAACCGGCTTTAAAGAGTCGGTAATTTGGGACAAACTATATGATTTTCAGCGTGATGCTGTCCTGGGTATTATTAATAAGCTCGAACGGCATAATGGCTGTATCCTTGCCGATAGCGTAGGTCTTGGTAAAACATTTTCTGCCCTCGGTGTTATTAAATATTATCAGGAACGTAACAGAACGGTGCTTGTCCTATGTCCCAAAAGGCTTGGGGATAACTGGCAGACCTTTTTAAATAATTATGATGACAATCCTGTGGTTGAAGATCGTTTGAATTATGATGTCTTATATCATACGGATTTATTGCGGGAAAGAGGTGAATCAAATGGTATTGATTTATCCCGAATAAACTGGGGCAACTATGATCTTATTGTGATTGACGAATCACATAATTTCAGAAATAACGATCCCAGGAAAGACAAGGTAACCCGTTATCAAAAACTCATGAAAGATGTGATGAAGGCGGGTGTTAAAACGAAAGTGCTGATGCTTTCTGCAACTCCAGTTAATAACAGGTTTACAGATTTAAAAAACCAACTTGCTTTAGCGTTTGAAGGTCAAACCGGTGATGCTGATGGAAAAATGCATACGGAAAAATCCGTTGAAAATATTTTAAAAAATGCTCAAAAGGTATTTAACGACTGGTCAAAGTTACCTGTTGAAGAAAGAACGAGTCAGATATTATTAAAACAGCTTAACACTAATTTCGATTTCTTTAAACTTTTGGACAGCGTAACTATTGCACGAAGCCGCAAACATATTGAGAAATATTATGATATAGGAAAAATTGGTCATTTCCCAAACAGGTTAAAGCCTGTTACCCATCATGCGGTGATAACCGATCTTGAGGGGTTCATTGAAATATCTGAGCTGTATAAAGAACTATCCAGATTGAATATGTCTGTCTACTCACCCTTTGAGTATATTCTTGATAGCAAGAGGGAGTTTTATAGTGACTTGTATGATACGAATATCACAGAGAAGGTAAGTTTCAAGCAATCTCACAGGGAAACAAACCTAAAAACACTAATGCGGGTTAATCTTCTAAAACGGTTAGAAAGTTCAGTCGATTCATTTAGAATTACGCTTAATAAATTCATTAAAAAGGTTTCCTCTACCATTAAAAAGATTGAAGATTTTGAGGAAACGGGCACACAAACATTTGCGGACACCACACAGTTTAACGACATAAACTTGGACAGCGATAGTGATGACTGGCTGAACGATGAATTCAGTGTTGGTGATAAGATAAAAGTTAACATTGAAGACATGAACACATCCGGATGGAAGCAGGACTTACAGGCTGATTTTCATATTGCCAAAGAAATACTAAAGGAGATGGAAAGAGTAACTCCGGAGCATGATGCAAAACTGAATGATTTAAAAAACTTTATTAGTAACAAAATCAGTAATCCTATAAATCCAAACAATAAAAAAATACTCATTTTTAGTGCTTTTGCGGATACAGTCAATTATCTATATGAAAATATTGCAGATTATAATAAGAAGGAATTAAGAATAGAAACGGCAAAGATAACAGGCTCTGATCAAAATCAATCAACATTAAAAATAAATAATAGTTTTAACAACATTCTCATCAACTTCTCCCCTCGTTCTAAAGAGAGGAGAGTTAAAGATGCGCCTGTAATTGATATTCTTATTGCTACTGATTGTATTTCCGAAGGGCAGAACCTGCAAGACTGTGACACTCTAATCAACTATGATATTCACTGGAACCCTGTGCGGATTATTCAGCGGTTTGGTAGAATAGATAGAATTGGATCTATTAATAAGGATATCCAGTTAATAAACTTTTGGCCTCAGCTTTCACTGGATGACTACATTAATCTAAAGAGCAGGGTAGAAAATAAAATGTTTATTGTAGATGCTACAGCTACTGGCGAAGATAATGTGCTCACCAATAAAAGTTCGGATTTACTGTTCAGAAAAAAACAATTGGAAAAACTACAGGAAGAAGTTGTTGATGTTGAGGAAATGGGGTCAGGTGTTTCTATAACCGATTTAGGCTTAAATGATTTTCGTATGGACCTGGTGAATTATATCAATGAAAACGGAAGCCTTGAAAATATTGCAAATGGTATGCACACTGTCTGTAAAAAGGACACGGATCGTAATATAGATCCAGGCGTTATTTTTGTTTTAAAGAATATCAATAATGAGGTAAATATCGATAACACCAACCAGCTCCACCCTTTTTATCTGGTCTATATAAAAGAAGATGGAGAAATATTATCCAACCATCTGAATGTTAAAAACACCCTTGATACTCTTCGTATATTATCAAAAGGTAAGGCTGAACCATTAAAAGAGGTGTATGATCTTTTTAATGAAGAAACAGATGACGGAAAAAAGATGACGAAGTATTCCGGTCTGTTAAATTCCTCTATTGCATCAATTCTCAATGTGAAAGATGAAAGTGATGTGGAGAGCCTTTTTTCAACAGGAGGGACTACCGCACTTGTAAATAATATTAAAGGGCTGGAAGATTTTGAATTGATTACGTTTACGGTGATTAAATAGTGATGGATGACGGCCTCAACCTGCCCAAAAGTGCCTATGTTAATAAATTTATAGCCAAAAGTAAGTTTTATGAAAAAGTAACTTTAAATTCAAAATTACAAAAAGAGTTTACAGATAAAATACAGAGAATTACCTGGAAATATAAACTGGCAGAAGAGACCATTGGTATTTCAAAAACCGATACTGTAACTGAAATTCAAATATTTGAAATCTCACTGAAAGAACAGGTCATTCCAAAGAACGTGCTGAAGGTTATTGATAAAACGATACCCTACCAAATACTGTATCGCTTTGTACATGAAGAATCTGTTGCCTACGGGATAACTTTAAAAGAGAATAACAAAGCTGAGAACTATTATTTCTCTGACTGGGATGAAGCTTTAGCATTTAATTTTTCAGGGGTAAGTTTAGAAAAAGTTTATCAAAAGCTCATTAAGGCATTTATTCGGATCGAATCCGGTAATAAAACTGACTTTAAAGAGATTATAGCCACAGACAACAAGATAAAGGTATTGGAGAAGGAGATAAGTTTGTTAGAAGGTAAGATAAATAAAGAAAAACAGTTTAACCGCAAGGTCGAGACAAATAAAATATTGCTTGAGAAGAAAGCACAGCTTAAAAAAATTAAAGAGGATGTGAAATAATGGACAAACTAAAAATGCAGACACCGGATTTAACTGATAAAAATATTGAACAGATTGCAAGCCTGTTTCCACATGTAATTAAAGAAATAAAAGATGAATCTGGAAATATCAAAAAAGCAGTTGATTTTGATTCGCTGAAACAGATTTTATCCAAAGAACTGGTAGAAGAAGGTGACGAACGCTATCGTTTGGATTGGCCAGGGAAAAAGGCCTCATTGCTGAAAGCTAACACTCCTATTATCAAAACTCTTAGGCCCTGCAGGGAAGAGAGCGTCAATTTTGATACCACAGAAAACTTGTATATTGAAGGTGATAATTTTGAAGTTTTAAAAATTTTACAAGAGAGTTACTTAGGTAAAGTTAAGATGATATATATTGATCCTCCTTATAATACTGGTAGTGACTTCTTATATAAAGATGACTTTAAGGTAAGTAAAGAAGAATACGAAGAAGATCTTGGAGTTGAAAATGAAGAGGGGGAAAAACTTTTTAAAAACACCGACAGCAACGGTAGGTTTCATTCTGATTGGCTTTCTATGATGTATGAACGTCTTGTTGTTGCGAGGGACTTACTTAAAGATGACGGAGTGATTTTTATTAGTATTGATGATAATGAAGTACATAACTTGAGGAAGATATGCGATGAGATTTTTGGTGAGGATAATTTTGTTTGTCAACTATCTGTAGTTAGAAGCAAAAATGGATTAGGATCTAAAGAAGGTTATGCAACGAATAATGATTTTATGTTAGTTTATAAAAAATCTATGCTAAATAAAAATGCTTTTTTGGGCCTGAAAATTGATGAAGAATATATCTTAAAGTTTAATAAAGAGGATGAATATGGCAAGTTTAAAATGGATGGTATTTTTAGGAAAAAGGGGGATGGGCAACGTAGAGTAGACAGCCCTGGATGTTATTATCCATTGTATTATAATGAAAAAGGAGAAGTTTTTTTAGAAAAGACAACTAATCTAAAAACAGCTGTACCAAAATTACCAGATAAAACAGATGGCCGATGGATTTGGTCGACAAATTTTGCTAAAGAAAGATTACATAGACTTTATGTAAGCAAAGGCGGGACGGTATATGTTAAGGATTATCTTAAAGATGCAAAAAGAATGAAGCCCAAGACAATTTTGGATAAAAATTCATATATTACTGAGATTGCAACTGAAGAGATAAAATCAATTTTTACTGGTAAAATTTTTGATACACCTAAGCCTACCAAACTTATTATAGATATTTTAGATAATGCAACTGAAAATGATTCAGTTATTCTCGACTTCTTTTCCGGCTCAGCCACTACCGCTCATGCAGTAATGCAACTCAATGCTGAAGATGGTGGTAAACGTAAATTCATAATGGTGCAGCTTCCGGAAAAAACAGATGAAAAAAGCGAAGCTTATAAGGCAGGATATAAAACCATTTCCGATATTGGTAAAGAACGTATCCGTCGTGCAGGCAAGAAGATCAAAGAAGAGTCTGGAATAACAGCTCCTAAGCTTGATATCGGTTTTCGTGTATACAAAACTGATGATAGCAACATGAAAGAAGTTTTTTATCACCCCAATGATTTGCAGCAGGAACAGCTTTCAGCCTTCGAGAGCAATATCAAAGAAGACCGAACTCCTGATGACATCTTAACGCAAGTGATTCTTGACCTTGGTCTTGAGCTTTCATTGCCCATTGAGAAAAAAGAAATACACGGCAATACAGTTTACACTGTTCAAACCAATGCACTGGTAGCCTGTTTTGATAACAGTATTGATTTTAAGCTTGTAGATAAAATTGCAGAAATCCAACCCTTTAAAGTTGTATTTAAGGATGCCAGTTTTAAATATGATAAGGACCGTATCAATCTTGAAGAGCGATTTAAACGGCTGTCTCCCGAGACAAAGGTAACGGTGATTTAATTATGAAGCTAAAGTTTAAACAACAAGGTTATCAAACTGATGCTGCAATGGCTGTGGTGAAATGCTTTGAAGGTCAAAGAAAGGGGTTTAGAAAAGAAGTTGTTGCAAGAAGAACCGAGGGAGAAAGAACCCTTTTTAGAAAAGAAGTGATAGATGAAATATTCTCTAATAAAAAACTTGAGCTGGCAGATGAGGACATATTAAAGAATGTTCAGGAGGTACAAAAAGAACAGGGGTTAAAACCCAGTAGTGATCTTGTCGGACATAATTTTACAATTGAGATGGAGACCGGTACAGGAAAAACCTATGTTTATACTAAAACTATGTATGAGTTGAATAAGCTCTACGGTTGGAATAAATATATCATTATGGTGCCGTCTGTTGCTATTCGAGAAGGTGTACATAAATCCCTTGAGATTACGGCGGACCATTTTCAGGAAATCTATGGCAAGAAAATCCGGTTTTCAATTTATAACACAAAAAATAAATCCAACCTTATAAACATTAAGAGTTTTGCAGATACTTCTAATATTGAAGTCATCATTATGAACTATCAGGCTTTTAATGTTAAAGAATCTAATAAAGAATTAAGATCTGAAGCAGCACGAAAAATTTATCAACCGCTTGATGCTTTGCAAAGTGAAAGACCCATTGATATCATTAAAAGAGCCAGACCAATTTTAATTATTGATGAGCCGCAACGTTTTGGTGAGAAGGCTGAGAAAATATTTACTGATAAAGTTTTTAATCAACTCTTCACCATAAGATATTCTGCTACCCACAAAAATGACTTTAATAAAATATACCGCCTTGATGCTATTGATGCATATAATCAAAAACTGGTGAAAAAGATCAATGTCAAAGGAATTGAAGTTGTAGGTAACAGTGGAACTAACAGTTATCTCTTTCTGGATAGAATCCAAATCAGTACAAAACATTATCCTGTGGCCTATATTGAACTGGAAGTAAAACAAAAAACCGGTCTTGTGAAAAGAATTATAAAAGTTTCAGAAAAAGATGATCTTTTTGTTCATTCAAATAATCTGAAAGAATATAAAGAAGGTTTTGTTGTTAAAGAAATTAATGGTCGAACAAATAAGGTAAGTTTTACAAACGGTGTGGAACTTAAGGTTGGGCAAACAACCGTAGATGTTGATGAAGAACATGTTAGGCGCATTCAGATAAGGGAAACCATAAGGTCTCATATAGGAAAAGAACGCTTGATGTTTCAAAAAGGAATAAAAGTTTTATCACTCTTTTTTATTGATGAAGTTGTTAAATATAGAGATTATTCTTCTCCGGATCAAAAGGGTGATTATGCCCGTATCTTTGAAGAAGAATACCACAAAACAATAAGTCAGCTTGAAATATTTGATGAAGAGTATAATGACTATCTTGTTAAACATTCCGCATCAGAAATTCACAAAGGGTATTTTTCCATTGATAAAAAAGGAAATTTGGTAAATTCAAAAGAGAAAAAAAGTGAAGGCGGAAGTGATGATGTAAGCGCTTATGACCTGATCATGAAAAACAAGGAAAAACTGCTGGGGTTTAATGAACCAACTCGTTTTATTTTTTCTCACTCTGCTCTTCGTGAGGGCTGGGACAATCCTAATGTGTTTCAAATATGCACATTAAAACACAGTCAATCCATAATCAGCAAAAGACAGGAAATCGGTAGAGGTTTGCGGATTTGTGTAAATTCGCACGGGGAGAGAATGGATACGTCTGTGCTTGAAAGTGAGTTCTTTGATGTTAACAAGCTGACAGTCGTTGCCAGTGAATCTTATGATACGTTCGCAAAAGAACTTCAAAAAGAAATCGTAGACTCTCTATCAGAGAGACCCGTTAAATTAACCACTGATGTTCTGGTGGATCGTGTTTTGACAAATAGTGAGGGGAAAAAATTTATCTTTGATAGTCAGACTTCAATGGACTTGATTTTTGATTTTAAAAACAAAGGGTATGTTGATGAAAATTATCAAATAACAGATACGCTAATAAAAGACATTGCTGAGAATAAATTCGTAGTACCGGAAAAGCTGAAGGGGTTTGAAGAGTGTGTTGCTGATTTGATGCAAAAAATCCACACAACAGCAAATTACAAAGCAACTGAGGATGAAAAAGCAAATAATATAAGTGAAGCGGTCTTAAAGCCAAATGAAAACTTTGCAAAAAAAGAATTTCAGGCTTTATGGAAAAAATTAAAAGTGAAAACGGTATATGAAGTGGATTTTGATAGTGAAGAGATAATCAAAAAGAGCGTACAAGCTATAGATAGTAATCTGACAGTAAAAAAAGTTTTAGTAAATATTACAACAGGTGAACAAAAAGAAACTATTGATGAAGCCAGTCTGAAGTCCGGTGTCAGTATGGAACGAAAAAAGAACATTACAGAAAGGACGGATTCCCTGCTTGGTTCTTTAAAGTACGATCTTATAGCAGAGATTGCTAAAGAAACAAACTTAACAAGAAAAACAATCGTTAAAATTTTGCAGAACCTTCAGGTTGAAACTTTTCATAACTATAAGGTAAATCCAGAGAGTTTTATTAAAGGTGTATCAAATATTATAAACAGTGAAAAAGCTGCGACCCTGATAAACAACATCACATATTCCAAAACAGATAAGACGTATAGTGATGATATCTTTACTATAAACAATTTTAAAGGTTCCCTTGCCCAAAATATTTTGGAAGTTAAAAAACATGTATATGATTATGTGAAAACAGATTCCAAAACAGAACGTGCATTTGCAACAGATTTGGAATGTGAAGAAGTATTGGTGTACGCAAAATTGCCAAGCGGTTTTAAAATACCAACACCGGTCGGAAATTATAACCCAGATTGGGCAATTGTTTTTGATACTGACAAGTTTAAATATATCTATTTTATTGCCGAAACCAAAGGGTCAATGGAAACTATGCAGCTAAAAGAAATTGAGAAAAATAAAATAAATTATGCTAAGAAGCATTTCGAAGCACTGGGGCACGCTGATATTAAATATGATTTTATTGATTCATATCAATCTTTAAAAGATAAAATAATGGCATAACTACAAAACCGACAGTTTTGTTTAGTGAGAGAAATGCTGGTTTTAACGATAGACATAAATTAGTTTTTTGGAGAAAAAAGACATTTAACTGTCTGGGAGAAAATAATGGTAAAAGTTAAAAAAAACAAAAGTCGTGAGCTGGTACTTGGCCACCTGGAAAATATTTCAAGTAAAGTTTTTTCTGACTATCCAAAAGCAATAACAGAGCTTGTTGCTAATCTGCATGGAGTTTATGCCCTTTATAAAGGGAAAAACCTCTACTATGTTGGTCTGGCTACTAATTTGAAAAGCCGTGTTAAGCATCATTTGCAAGATAAGCACGCTGGCAAATGGGACAAATTTAGTATTTACCTGGTCCGAAAAGTCGATCATATAAAAGAGCTGGAATCATTATTGCTACGTATTGCAGATCCTAAAGGCAATGCTGTAAAGGGTGGGCTCCCCCATGCTGAAAATCTTAAAAAACAACTTAAATCTCGTATTAAAAAGGCAAAGGAAGAGTCTCTTAAAGAAATGCTTGGCACGAAAAGGAAAAAAACTGGAACTACAAAAACCAAAAAGAAAAAGGTTGAACAGAGTGGCGGAAAGCAGCCGCCTTTGGCAACCTATACTAAAAGCAGGTTTCCGATTCGTGCAGTTTATAAAGGCCAAACATATAAAGCTACAGTACGTAAAGATGGGACTGTTTTCTACAATGGTAAGGTTTATAATTCTCCATCCATGGCAGGACAGCCAATTCGTAAAGGAGCCTGTAATGGTTGGAAGTTTTGGCGTTTCCGCAATAAAAAAGGTGAGTGGGTCAGACTAGATGAGTTGCGGAAATAAGTTATGACAAAAAATATAAATATTAAGGAACTATTAGACCTGATATCCAGAGGTTCGATCTGGAATCTTGGTAACGACATTCTTTATCGGTTATGCCGAGACTATCCTGACCATAAGTCTAGGGAAGAGATCACTGCTAAGGTATGGTTGATACCTACGTAAAATTGTGTGACCTCAGACCTAATCCGTACTCTGGATCAGTCTATACTGTGGAGGACGGATCGAGATATTGACTCCAGACACACATTAGATTGAGTCACTTCTTTATTGACATAAATCGTTTATTTAATATAATTTAAGCAATTTAATACATATTCAAATAATTTTATAAAATATTAATTGTCTGTAAGGAGCTAACTGATGTCACAGGATCAGAGCTATGGGGGTAACAATCTAGAGGAAAGGGCTGATTTTCTCACCGACGCAGAAATTGAACAATGGACCGTTGCAACTCCAATATTTCAGGATTTGGTTTCTAAGGCTCAGAACAGAGGGGCGCGTCTATTTATCGGTCCGCGTGGCTGTGGAAAAACTCACTTATTTCGACACGCGCATTTGGGCTGCAATAAGAAAAAAATTTTCTCTGTTTATGTTACTTATGGCAAGTATTATCACCTAGAACCATTAATATCAACAAAAGCTAATGCTATTCATATATTTCATACATGGGTCTTGTGTAAATTAATTGAGGGCATAAAGGAGTCAATTGATCTTATTTTAAACCTCGAATCAGATATCCAAAAAAGAGAATTCCCTGAGAATCTTGATCCATGGCTTACACAAGAACGATTACAGGACATTTCACGATTTATTAACTATGCTGAAAAAGGAATTGTAGATAATGATGAAAGTTCCGAGCTGATAATAAAAGAACTTTCAATTACCAAGCTGCAACAAATTATCAATAAAACAGCTGAACGTTTCAATTGTACTCGAACTGTTCTTTTCCTTGATGATGCTGCACTCACCTTGACTCCTGAATATCTTGTTGAGTTCTTTGAGGTATTTAGAAATCTCAAAGATCGCAAGATATCACCTAAAGCGGCAGTATATCCTGGCACAACAGAATATGGTTCTCGCTTTCATCTTGGTCAAGATGCTCAACCAGAGGATGTTTGGGATGTTGATTTTAGTAGTAATAATACTGTAATTGATCAATTAACAGAAGCAGAAAGGTTGAACAACTTTACAAGTGGGATTCAAGAAGATGTTCTTGCGTTGCTGAAAATCGCTTCATTTGGTATCCCTCGCGCTTTTATTAATTTAGTCCGCTATTATGTTGAAGAAAATGGAAATATTCAAAAAAGGTTTAATCGGGCAATTGATCTTCATACTGATTTATTATTAAAAGAATATAAAAGTTTTCAACATAAATTGCCTCACTACTCTAGTGTTATTGAAGTCGGAGAAGTTCAATTTAATTCAATTGTCATGGTGCTTAAAAAGAAAAACCTTGAACTCCACTCTTCAGATTTAAAGCAATTAATGATAGGGATTCTGCAAGAAACAACACAGAACGATGTTCTTCTAACGAGGATGATTAGATTTCTTGTTGAGGCAGGGCTTCTTTTTCCCAAAGGTAATGTTAAACATGGAGTAAATCGTACATATGATCGGTTCATACCTCACTTAGCTTTTTTATTTAAAGAAAAAGCCTTTAGTGGGCTCAGTAGGGGGTTTAATACTAGTAACATTATAAACTATTTAAAACGTCAAGATGCAAAACATCCTGAGAGAACAACTTTATCTAAGTTAATCCCTTCGTCAGATGTCGAAAGACTACATTTAGATTTACCTTCCTGTCAAAACTGTGGAACTGCACGAACGTTGGAGAGTCAGAAGTTTTGTCATCAGTGTGGCTATGAGCTAATAAATGAATCTAAGTATCAGCAATGTATGAAAATGAGTGTAGAAGAGTTGCCTTTGTCTCAATGGAGAATAGGAAGAATCCTTCAAACTTCACTTAAAACGGTTGGTGATATTATGAGTCATGGGAATGTTGCTTCTGAATTAAAAAAACCATACGGAATGGGGCGGATACGTGCAGATGATACTTATAGAACTGTTAAGATCTATATTGAGGAATTCCTTTCATGAGTAAGAAAAACCAGAAATCTATTCCACCTTCAATTAATCAAGCGGCGAGCACATTATCCTTTGACACTTTAAAACTTTTCAAAGCTTCTCGTAAGGGTGGGAAAAAGCCAGTTATTGATCTTTTTATTGAGAATCTTACTGAAATTAATAAGGTCACCTTAACTTCTTCTGAAACTATTACAGGGCTTCTAGGATTATTGGGATATGTTTCTGCGGTGGAAGGTTATTTTCGTCAGATTTTCAGAGAAATTATTTTGTTTGATCAATATGCCAGAAAAAAATGTCTTTCACATGATGTCTCTTTTGGTGCTGCTCTAGTCGTTTCTCAAAAGGCGAAAGCTGTTGACAGTCTTCCTGAAGCTTTGCTTGAAAATGTAATTTTCGCTTCTAAGAAAAATATTACTGAAGCAATTAAACACTATCTAGATATTAAAGGGAATTTGCCTGATGAGCTTGAAACGGCTCTTAAAGAGTTTGAAAAAATTTGTCAACTTCGACATTGTGCCGTTCATAGATATGGACAATTTGGATCACAAAATGCCATTGCTCTTGGATTTGACGGACATTCAAAAAAAATTGGGTTTCATATTTGTTTGGAACTTGAAGATTTGGAGAATATTGCCACTATTTGTTTAAACCTAGTAAAGGTAGTTAACAACTTTCTGTTTAATAAACTCCTTGAAAGGTCTGCAAAAGACTTAGAGCTTTGGAAAGATGATTATGTGAAAGATAAAAAGCTTTTTAAAAAGTATTGTGCTATTTTCAAACCTACAAATAAAACTATTGGTGTTACTAAACATTATAAAACTTTATACAACCAGTTTCGGAATCGATATGCCTGATATTTTGAGTAGATATTACACGGATTGTGATATTTCTCGTTTTTTAGCTTTAAGCTTTAAAAGCACCAATGTAAGGCGTATTATTGATATTGTTGTTTGTGCTGGATGAAAGAAGAGTAGTGAAGTTTAAGGCGAGTACGGTTTTGAAGGGGAGGGTGGAAGGTTAAAACGACTAAATAATATGCGATTAATATGCGAATGTGCGACCAAAGTGTACATAAGTGTTAGTATGTGTCACTAAAAGTCACTGTTAAATTAATAAGTTATTGAAATTACTGCCGTTTTTGCAAGTCCGGCCTTCGGCACCATATAAAAGAAAAGTCTGTAACTTTAAATAGTTGCAGGCTTTTTGTTTTTCAGGGTGCGTATAGAGTGCGGATTTTGTGCAGAAATAATTAATTTTAAATAGATTT